>Ga0180887_132_pt1 | contig 63164 bp, 71 predicted proteins | sample Deesub1362A_J573_FD_124184 | JGI IMG/M metagenome (GOLD analysis project Ga0180887, IMG submission 124184) | Archaeoglobi archaeon JdFR-42 | reverse complement strand
ACACCAACACCAACCCCTGCACCAGCACCTAAAGAGACGCCCAAACCTACACCTGTTGCCACTCCAAAACCTGGAGTACCTCCAGGAAAGACGGAGGTTGTGATAGGGGTACTGGGACCAATGGCTTTGCCTGATGCAATAGCAGAAAGAAGAGCTGCATCTCTAGCCGTTGAAGAGATAAACAAGCAGGGTGGAATACTTGGGTTGCCGGTTAAACTAGTTGTAGGTGATACTAAACTAAATCCAACCCAAGCAACATCTGAATTTAGAAGACTTGCAACAGAAGAGAAGGCAGATATGATCACTGGTGGATTCTCAAGCGGTGTCATGATTGCCACTATGGAAACTATGAGTGAGACAAAAACCATCTTTCTGGGAGAAGCATCATCTCCTGCCCTTTCCCAGAAAGTGGCAGAGAATTATGATAAATACAAGTACTGGTTCAGAATTACTCCCACCAATGGTACCACCATGGCGTGGGATCTGATTGGTTTGCTTGATTTTCTAAATCAACAAGAAAAACTGGAAATTAAGAAGATATATATCATCAGAGACGAGCACATCTGGACTGATCCTGTGATGAACGTTCTGCGTCCGGCTTTTGAAAAACGAGGTATCGAGATAGTCAAAGATGTAAAGATTCCCAGGGGTTACACAGATTACGAGATCCTTCTTCTGGAAGCCCAGTCGGTGGATGCGGATATGGTGATGCCTATTTTGGCCATAACCGGTACGGGAGACGCGCTGGTCAAACAATGGGCCGATCTCAAGCTCCCTGTATTGCTTGTAGGACATGATTTCGCTCCAATCCNCCCGGACTTTTATGAAAGGACGGGGGGAGCAGCCAATTATATGGTGTTCATTGCTGACGGAGGTGTAGTTCCTACTGTACCAACTACTCCAAAAGGAAAAGCCTTTGCAGAATCTTATAAAGCCAGATATGGATTCTACCCTGAATCACATACAGCAAATGGAGCTTATGATGCCGTTTACCTCTACAAGATGGCTGTGGAAGATGCTGCTAAAAATGGAGAGAAAAATCCATTTGATCCGGATGTGGTGGTTAAATACCTAGAAAAATACAATAGAGATAATCCAGCCGTATTAACAAGAAAAATTGCTTTCGCCAGTAACCACGACCTTATATGGGGTGATGAGTTTATACGATACTGGCCTTCTCAGTGGCAGGATGGGAAACAAGTCATTATCTGGCCTACTAACGTTGCAAACGGAGAGTTCAAACTACCACCCTGGATAGAACGATAGAGTATAAATTTTTTATTTTTTTTTATAATTTTTAAAAATAAAGTTAGAGCAAGGAACTGGAGATTATACGTACTTTAAACACCCCAATACTTATAAACATAGGGAAAATATAATATCAACTAACCATGATGTATGACTTTCCTCCTTATAGACCGCCCAGTGAATCTGAGAGCATTCTCATACGAGTTGTTAGAGGGTGTCACTGGAATCGATGTACCTTTTGTGGAATGTACAAAACTACAAAATTTGAACCAAGACCCCTTGAAGATATTAAAAAAGATATTCTGAAAGCCAGGATCATCTTCGAAGATAGGGATACAGCTTTTCTTGGTGACTCAGACAGCCTTATACACCCCGACCTCGGAGAAATAATCCGGTTTTTATACAATGCATTTCCATCCCTTAAACGAGTGACTTCCTACGCTAGAGCCAGTACCATCCACAGGATGGATGAAGACCGGTTAGTACAATTGAGAGATTCAGGACTAACAAGACTCCACATCGGTCTAGAATCCGGTGATGAATTAACGCTGAAATCAATAAGAAAAGGTGCTTCAATCGATGAGATGATTGCCGGTGGAGTAAAAGCTAGAAAACTGGGATTCGAAGTGTCAGAGTATGTTCTTTCTGGAATCGGTGGGATGGAAAGATGGCAGGAACACGCTATAGCAACTGCTGATGCCCTCAATATAATTAAACCGGATTTTATCAGAGTGAGAACCATTACAATAATACCAGGGACTCCGTTACACATCAAAATGAAAAAAGGAGAGTACAAACCTCCTGATCCAGTGACCAGATTGAAGGAAACTCATCTTCTTCTTTCTCGACTTAAGATAAACACGATATTTCTCTCAGACCATGTTTCCAACTACCTATGGGACAATACAACTCCAGTATATCTTGGAATTTACGGCCATCTCCCGGATGAAAAATCTCGGATGCTTGAAAAACTGGAAGAGACCATTTCAATAGCAGAACAGCTTTCGAGAGAGGGGCGTCTGAGAGACAGCAATGATCTTATGAAAGAGGGAGTTATTGTGCTTTAACTCTTACCAGCTAACTTAATGATTGATGCTTAGTTTTTTATAAGATAAATTCTCAACATTTAATGGGGATAGATATGACTTCCGTCGAAAAACCATGGTTTAAATTTTACGATGAAGGAGTTCCTTATTCAATAGAATATCCAGAAATAGGCCTTAGAACTTTTCTAGAGGATGCATCCCATCGATTACCAGAGAAACCTGCAATTTACTTTTTTGGTCTTTCCATCACCTATTCAGAACTTAATCAACTGGCAGATAGACTTGCTTCAGCCCTTGAATCGATTGGCGTTTCTAAAGGAGATCCAATCCTTATTAATTTACCTAATCTTCCACAGTACGTGATAGCCTACTATGCAGTCCATAAACTGGGTGGAGTTGTAGTCCAGAGCAGTCCCTTATATACTGCTCATGAAATTGAGTATCTGGTGAAAGATTCTGGAGCAAAAACTGCCATAACCCTGGATATTCTATATGATAGATTGAAAGCATTGATGGGTGTTGAGCTTGAATCGGTGATTTTAACAAAAATCCAGGATTTTCTTCCCAAACCATTGAATATACTGTACCCTTTAATTCAGCGATTAAAAGGTGAAAAAGCTAAAATTCAGGAAGAAAAAGGAATCCATTTCATGAAGAAAGTGCTCAGATCCACTCCAGAACACGTCATCCCAGAGATAAAACCTGATGACCTAGCAGTTTTACAGTATACAGGCGGAACTACTGGAAAGCCGAAAGGTGCTATGTTAAGCCAGAAAAATCTTGTAGCCAATACCATTCAAACTGCAAGCTGGATCAATGACCTGACTGAAAAAGATGTTTTTCTATCTGCCATACCCTTTTTCCATGTTTATGGTATGACTACCAGCCTGAACGTGCCGGTATATAAAGGAAGCTCCATGATTCTACTTCCAGATCCGAGAGACATAAACAGGATTATCTCATCCATCCATAAGTACAGAGTTACCATTTTCTGTGGAGTCCCCACTATGTATAACGCAATAATCCATCACCCTAAAGTGAAAAAATTCGATATAACCTCTGTGAAGGCCTGCATCAGCGGTTCAGCCCCTCTTCCCTTCGAAGTCAAGAGGGAGTTCGAAAACTTGACGGGAGGAAAACTCGTTGAGGGCTACGGTCTTACCGAGACCAGTCCTGTTACTCATTGCAACCCCATTTATGGTCTGGTTAAGCCCTGTATTGGCATCCCGTTCCCCGATACTGATGCTGCTATAATGGATGAGGAGGGTAATCTGTTACCCGTTGGAGAGGAAGGAGAGCTCGTGGTGAAAGGTCCTCAGGTAATGCTCGGATACTGGAATATGGATGAAGAAACGGAAGAAGTATTCGAAGGTGAGTGGCTCAGAACAGGAGATATAGCCAAAATGGATGAAGACGGATATTTCTACATAGTGGATAGAAAAAAGGATATCATAATCTGCTCTGGATACAACGTGTATCCCCGAGAAGTGGAAGAGGTTCTTCACGAACATCCTGCTGTCCTTGAGGCTGCAGTATTTGGAATACCCGATGAATATAGAGGAGAGAGTGTGAAAGCGTGTGTAGTGTTAAAAGAGCCCGCTGACCCAGAAGAGATAAGGGAATTCTGCAAGAAAAATCTCGCACCTTACAAAGTACCCAGAGAGATAGAAATCAGGGAGGAGTTACCCAAATCCCATGTGGGGAAAGTGCTGAGAAGAGTTCTTAAAGAGGAGGCAGGAAAATAATAATAGAGTCAGTTAATAATACCCATTTCAGTAAGCCTTTCTGGTAGATAGGTAGAAGTAACAAAGTCCAGACCATATTTAGCAAGAGATTGCTGTTCAGATTTTTTCTTGAGCTGAAGCTGGAGATTGACTTCACTCTTCCAGAACTCTGACTCAAATCGAGGATCGTCAAGAATGCTATTCAGAGCGTGAATATCTCTGTCTGTTAATTTATCACTGGGTAGCTCATAATTTATGATGTCACTCGGTCGGATCCCAACAAACTGAGCTTCTGGAGTGGCCAGATATTCTGAGAGATGGGCAGATTTTATGGAACCATAAGCCACAGAGGCAAAGATTCTATAGCTCCAAGGGTCTCCGTCTGTAAATACCACCACCGGAAGTTTGAGTTCTTCGTTTAATCGTTTTAACAACCTTCTGGTACTTCTGGCTGGTTGCCCCTTCAAATGGACTATTATGGCATTGAAGTCTTCATCAAAGCCATTTTCTACTAGTCTATCCCTCATACCACCAGTCTCAATGGCAATTACAAAAGCAGCATCATGATCCAGAAATTCCACTCTGTCTACATTAGTAGGTATCTGATAGCCTGACTCCCCTACATCATCCTGACAGTGGATTTCCTTCACACCTCTCCTGGTTTCTTCTCTAATTCTCAAAGGACCTATAACAGATGCCCCATCTTCCTCTGGCCTTATGTGAAAATACTCTCTCTGAAGTTCCGTGAGAATCTCAAGATCCTCAACAAGACGATCACTTTCAGCCTGATCATGGAACTTCGCAAGTCCCCAGTTTTCAGAAATATAATACAGTTCTCTAAGAGTGGATGATTTCTGTTCTCTTAATTGGTATTTCAGAAAATCAATTACAAAAGTGGTTTTCAATAGCTGATACGCTCCTTTAACTGTCTTGGCAGATCTTGTAGAGGTTCTATTACCATATACCCACACCCTAGAACTATCTCTGAATTCAATGTTCCGTTTTGTACGTGTAGATATGTCTAGTTCTGGTATTTCTCCCTTCTGTAGTTGTCTATAGAGAATTTCTACGATGCCAAGAAGCCTGGTCAGACTTTCTTTATCCATATCCATCATTTTTCATTTACCCCCCATTAAAATCTCCGCCAAGGGTTAAAACCCTTGCACCTTCCACCAGATCCTCATCAATACCTTCAATCAAGGGTTTTTCTTTTTTGGGAGATTCAGTAACGTAACTCAGTACAATTTTCTCTCCAGGTCTGATCTTAACATTCCAAGATATACTTCTGACTCCATCCACTTCGACAACTTTTCCATTCTCAGTCTCTTCAACAGCTCCTTCACATGTATCATAGAGAGTGATCTGCTGGATGGACGTGCCAAAATTTTCCACCAGTATTTTGACGGCATAAATTCCATTCTTTTCAACAACATATTTGTGGACATACAGTTTCCCCATTATTCTGGCCACAACTCGATTAAGATCTGGTTCCTCTTTTTCAAGGATTTCCGATACTTTTTTTACAATAAGGGGAAGAATTTTTGCGATTATTTCTTCTTTTTCTTTTCTTTTTTCAAATTTGCGTTTCTTCGAAAGATACTCCCGTAACTTCCGACCTGCGTCTTGAAGGGCCAATCTCACCTCACTCAGAATCTCCTCAACACTTGCAACAGCTTCTTTAGATTCTGATGTGAAGGGTATGTTGGTTGAGGCAACATGGACCAGCACCACAACGGGACCCATGGGTAGCTCTCCCTGAGATTGCTGGAGATCATAGCTTTTCCAGTTTATGCTTTCTACTGCCCGGGTCAGAACACATCCAGACTGCTGATAAAGGAGTGGGACTCTATTGGCATACCTGAGCAATATTGCTTTTCCATCCCGTGAAAGAGAACCACCATAACCCAGACCTACTTCAACAAGAAATGGATTCCCACCATATACCTTAGGTTTCCTGGACACAGTAGTAATAAATTCGACGTTATATTCCTTGAGGATTCCTTTCTTGATCAATTCTTCTCCTATCGGAGATAGACAATCAGTAGGAGGTGGGAGAAGAGAGACTCCTTTAAAAGCCTCAATCAGGTTTTCTGCCTGAAATCTAGTTATATCATTTGGGATATTTCCGGGATCCACTCCTGCTCGGATACAGATTTCTTCCGCCGTTTTCTTTCCAACTCTAACAAAATTTTCCACTAAAAAGGATACAAGGGTTTTCTCTTCAGAGTTCATGGCCATGCGTATTAACTGTCCTACCCCAATTCCATGGGGATGTGGTTTTATTTCGATAGCTTTTGGTGGAAGTTGTTCTGTAACCCGTTCAAACACATGCACTTCCCCATCAGGGTCTACAAAGGTTATCCTTGCATGGGGATTAACCACAGAAGTGGCTTTTAGATACTCATATACCGACTGGCGACGATTTTTCCAGTAGCTCCCTACTAGTTCCATCTCAATTCTTGTACCTCTAGGCCTATCCCAGTCTGTTTCCTTCTCTTCAATAATCTCTGGCTCATTAGATTTTATATTAATCTGCACTTTAAAAAAACTGGCTTTCCGAAGTGGAGATGTTCTAGAGATTATGGTGGTTGGCTTCCCGGTCGTAAGCTGAGAGTACAATACTGCAGCAGAGATTCCGATTCCTTGTTGTCCCCGGCTCTGCCTTAAACTATGAAACCTGGAGCCATACAACAGTTTAGCAAATACTCTTGGTATCTGTTCTTTAACAATTCCAGGGCCATTATCCTCGATAGCTATTTTATAGATGTCCTTTCTCAATCTGGTTATTTTGACAAATACATCTGGAAGGATTTCCGCTTCTTCGCAAGCATCAAGAGCATTATCTACAGCCTCTTTTACAGCCGTCAAAAGGCTTTTTGCTGGATTATCAAACCCAAGAACTTGCTTGTTTTTTTCAAAAAATTCAGCAATACTGATGGCTTTCTGTTTTAAAGCCAGCTGTTCAGCTACGGTATCACTCATATTACAGTTCTGCTCCTACTACTGTATGGGTTGCAGTAACCCCCTTAACCTCCCTTATAGCATCTACCACCTTGTTTAAATGGGAGAGACCATCGACTTCTATTATAGCCACAAAATCATATTCACCAAATACGTGATAAATCTCTCTAACTCCCTCCATATCTCGTATATTCCTGTATACTTCCTTTTCAGTTCCTGGAACTACATTGATCATGGTTACTCCAACAACCATCCTGACACCAGATTGCATTATGGTTCTATTTGTATAAAATTTTTTTGAATAGAAATAAAATAATCCACTCTTCAGTGAAACTCCTCCCGAATCGGCCCCAAAATATATATTTACTTCCAATCTACCGATATCTGATGAATCCACCCAAAGAGAACTGGGAAAAATATTCCGCATCACTGAATGAGAGTAGAGATTTCCATTCCGCGCTGTATAAGGCTAGTACAAATCCAACCAGGATTAGAATTCTAAGATCTTTGATTGAAGGAGCGAAAAACGAGAAAGAACTAGAAAAAGAATTAGATGTCCCTACTCATATTCTGAGATACCATCTGGAGGTCCTCGAACAATATTTTTGTATATACCGGCTCGAAAATGGAAAATATGAGCTAACAAAAGAAGGAGAGTGGGTAAAATATAACAAAAAATGATGTGCACTCTTGCTATGATTAATTCATTACTTTTACTAAGAAGGTATATATAACATTGATGGATTTTTGTCATCCAAAATATTTTTTATCTGATTAGGTTTAACTAATGCCGGTGTTCAGATGACCAAACTGTACAGAGAGATCTCTGAAATTGTTGGGAAAGATAAAAAATCTATAAACGGTATTACGGATGAGTTGAAAAAGAGAGGAATTCACACCCACCGGCTGATTGTTACCGGATATCTTCGAGCTCTTAGAGATATGGGTCTTCTGGAAGAAAATAACTCTCCTCCATCAAAACTGTATTTTAGAAAACCCTACGAGCAACTGTTTTTTGAACATTTCAATAAGGCGTGCAAAGATATGGATGAAAAATCCACTTTTCTCGCTCTTATAACATTGATAAACCATCATTTCCACAGGAAATGCACAATTGGGGATTTGAAATCTGCAGGAATTTCCAGTGAGACTGTCAGAAAACTGGTAGACCAGGGATACATTACAGAAAACGGAGGTACTTATGAACTTGAGAAACGAGATGTAGACTTGATGGATAACGTTTTGAAAGTCACAGACCGGATTCTGAAAAACATTCTCCCATACCACTAAAGTAAACAAAAATAGTAAAAAATTGGAGTTATTCAGTGTGCTTGTCCGCTACATCTAGAGCCTGATCAATTACATCCACTGCAAAGTCGATTTCATCTTTTGTGATAGTCAATGGAGGTGCCATGATCAGGGTGGATATCATCTGGACTAAATATACTCCCTTCGAAAATGCCTCTTTTGCCACCATTGCTGGCACAGTTGGCTCTCCAGTAAGTTTGGTTTCTCTAGTGGCCATGGGTTCCTTGGTTTCTCTATTTCTAACCAGTTCAATTCCGCAAAACAGACCCTTGCCTCTTACATCTCCAACCGATTTATGATCCTCTCCAATCTCTTTTAGCCTTTTTAACAGATAGTCTCCCATTTTAGCTGCGTTCTCAACGAGTCTATCCTCTTCATAAACAGATATGGTTGCAAGAGCTGCAGCACACGCCAAGGAATGACCTGCATATGTATGGCCATGCATGAAGATGTTATCTTCAAAGAATTCTGCAATATCGCTGGAAAAGATCGTGGCTCCAAGTGGAACATAGGAACTTGTTAATCCTTTTGCCATTGTCATTATGTCTGGTACAACATCCCAATGTTCGATGGCAAACATCTTTCCGGTTCTACCAAATCCTGTCATAACTTCGTCATCAATAAGAAGGACCTCATATTTGTCGCATATCTCCCTTAAATAAGGCATATAATCATCTGGAGGCACGAGAATACCATTAGAGCCAATAATGGGCTCAATAAGGATTGCTGCAACAGTACTGGGCCCTTCAAGACAGATCATCTCATCCAGAAACCGGGCACACTGTAGATCACATCCCGGATATTCTTTACCAAAGGGACATCTGTAACAATAGGTGTCAGGAATGTGAAGTATTCCGGGAAACCCTGGTTCAGTAGGTATCCTTCTGGGATCTCCAGTTAGGGCGATAGAGACTCCGGTTGAACCATGATATGATCTGTACCTGGTCAAAATCTTAAACTTGCTCGTAAAAAATTTAGCTACTTTTACAGCAGCCTCGTTGGCTTCTGTCCCCGAAGTAGAAAGAAAAGTCTTAACCAGATTTCCTGGAGTGATTTCTGCAAGCTTTTTAACAAGTTTTGATCTCGCCTCTTCTGCAAAACCCGGTGACACAAAACTGATTTTTTCTGCTTGTTCCTTTATTGCGTTGACAATTCTGGGATCCTTATGTCCTGCATTCACACACATCAGCTGAGATCCAAAGTCCAGAATCTTCTTGTCTCCAGAGTATATGTAGTTCCCTTTTACGTCTGTAATCACCACAGGATCTCTAGCCTTCTGAGCTGACCAGCTCGACATCAGGTATTCCCTATCCAGTTCTTTTATTGTATCAAAATCCATTTACCTCACCTCAAAAGTGTGGAGCATGGGTAAACAACACCCTGAACTCCTCATCATACGGATTTGAGAGTTGATGTTCAGTATTCTTTGGAACGTACCCGATCATCCCGGGTTCCAGATCAAACTCCTCATCTGCAATTGTCAACTTACCTTTCCCATTCAGAGGAAAATAAACCTCAACACTATTTTCGTGGACATGTTTTATTGTGGAACCTCCAGGTTCTATGTAAGCCACTCCCATATCTATATCTCTAGCCCTTACTGTCTCTTCTGATATTACCAGCCTTAACTTGATACCCAGCTTATCCACTTTTTCAAAATCATCTACTTTAAAGACAGGCATCACAATCACCTATTATGCATTCCTATTACATACATTTAATATTTTCCATTCGTACAACAATAATGACCAAAAATTGTATATTCAACTACTTCTGAACTTGTACTTTGTATGGTATACAATATGAAAAAATATAAAGAGGTAAGGAGGTACTGGTGGGCATGAACAAGATGATCAGTCTTAAAGATGCTACTAAGATGGTCAAGGATGGAGATACAGTAGCCCTTGGGGGTTTCAGTGTATCTCGAAGAGTGGGTGCCTTTGCCAGAGAACTTGTCAGGAAAGGTGTTAAAAACCTGACTCTCGTGGGGACAAATCTATCTTTCGCAATGGATATGCTGGTTGGGGCCGGATGTGTAAAGAGAGTGGAATGTGGCACAGGTAATCTAGAGAGATTCGGTGTTGCCTACAATTTCAGATATGCCGTTGAGCAGGGAGAATTAGAGGTTGAAGACTACAGTCATCTCGCTATGACCACACGGTTTCTTGCAGCAGAACTCGGGTTACCTTTCTTGCCTACTAGAACTTTTCTCGGCTCTGACCTGATGAAATATCAGAGTGGGTCCACGCCTAAATATGTGGAAATGAAGTGTCCATTCAGCGGAGATAAAGTATTGCTTTTGCCAGCCTTAAAGCCTGATGTGGCTGTTATTCATGCCAATGCAGTCGATGAGCTCGGTAATGTTGTTATCTACGGTTCTTATTTCCATGATCTCCATATTGCAAGAGCTGCAGAGACCGTAATAGTCACAGCAGAAAGAGTCATCTCAAGTGAGTATATCAGGAATAACCCCTACATGAACCTTATTCCATACGTGTATGTAGATGCCATTGTTGAAGTCCCCTTGGGAGCCCATCCAACAGCATGCTACATGGAATACGACTATGATGAAAAACACATGAGGGAATATCAGGATTACGCCAGAAATAAAAGATTCAATGAATATCTGGACAAGTATGTCTATTCAGTTGATAGTAATGAGGAGTATCTGGAAAAAATTGGTGGAATGAAAAGATGGTTGGAGATAAAAGCAGATCCAACATTTGGATACAGACCATAGGTGATGAAGATGTATACCGAATCTGAATTAATGGCTGTAGAAGGCTCGAGGTATCTGAGAGATAACGAGATAGTGTTCGTTGGTACTGGATTACCCATTGTGGCAACTTTCCTTGCAAAATATACCCACGCACCAAACCTGAAAATGGTCGTGGAAACGGGTCCATTTGATCCAGAGCCAGCTCATACTCCCCTCAGTGTGTCCGATGGAAGACTTATGTATCGGGCAGTCAAGTTTGGTGGTAATCTAGATGTCTTGGGCGCCCTTCTTCAGAGAGGGATGATAGACACAGGTTTCCTAGGAGGGGCCCAGATAGATATGTATGGGAATATAAATTCGACTGTAATCGGAGATTACAGAAAGCCCAAGATCCGACTTCCAGGAAGTGGTGGGGCCTGTGATATCTCAATCCTTTCTAAAAGGGTTCTTATAATAACCAGACACGAGAAGAGACGTTTCCCTGAGAAATGCGACTACATAACATCTCCAGGGTACTTAGAAGGATATGATTCCCGAGAGAGAGCAGGAATAAAATATGGAGGGCCAGAAGTAATAGTTACAGACCTCTGCGTCATGGGATTCGATGAAAAAACCCGTAAAATGAAACTGCTTAAATTGCATCCTGGTGTTACCGTTGACGACGTACTGGACAATATGGGGTTTGAGCCCATCATACCAGATGATATAAAAATCACACAAGAGCCTAATGAAAAACAGTTAAGACTTCTCCGAGAGCAGATAGACCCCGAAAAGGTTTACATAAAATAACTTCTCTTGAGACAAGTATGAGAACCTACGAAACAGATGTTCTGGTGATAGGAGCTGGTAATGCAGGTCTTATCGCAGCTATAACAGCCTCAGAAAGTTCATCTGTCACAGTAGTAAGCAAAGAACCCCTGGGTAATGGGAATACAAAGATTGCCGCTGGCCTTGTTTGCACAACGGATATAACAAAGGGAAACACTCCTGAAAGTCTGTATGAAGATATAATGAGGGCAGGAGAAGGAATTAACAACCCAAAACTTGTTTCTACAGTGGCGAAATACTCAAAAATAGCCAATCTAATTGTGGAAGGACTTGGACACTTCTATAAACGGAATAAAACCGGCATTATAGACGATGAATGTATTCTACACCTTGCAGGCCATACATTACCAAGAGGACTGATTAGCCTTCAGCGATGTATCTCTATGTTGTCCATGCTTAGAACCTCCTTAGTCAGAGGGGTAAAAGACAGAAAAGTTCAGGTAATGGAAGAAGTAATGGCAGTCAAGCTTATCAGAGATGGTAAAAGAGTGATAGGGGGCTTATTCTTCGATATCCCTAGAGGAAAGCCTCTGGCAATTTTCTCCAGAAATACCATTCTTGCTGCTGGGAGTCTAGGCATGCTGTATTACCCCCATACAGATATGATACGAGCATCTGCTGGAGATGGTTTTGCTCTTGCACTCGATGTCGGAGCCAGACTTGTGGATATGGAACAGGTCCAGTTTATCCCCTTCGGAGTTGTTACTCCTGATTGCTATAGGGGGATATTCATAGGAGAGCCATCCTTAGGGGGTCCAGAGGGTAAGCTCCTTGATGACAATGGTAGAGTAATCCTGAAAAACTTCGCAATGATGACTAGAGCGGAAGTCTCGAGAATAATGGCACTGGAAATTCTAAATGGCAACTCCACACCCAATGGAGGCTTATGGCTGGATCTGAGGGACAATCTCAGAACTGAAGAGGGAAAAAAACATTATCAAGCTATGAAAAATGCAGGTCTTCTGGAAATCATAAGAGAGGTATATGGTATGGAGGCCTACAGATGGGGAAAACCTATTGAAGTTGCACCAACTGTACATTATCACTGCGGGGGAGTAATGGTCGATGAAAATGGATTTACTGGAGTGGAAGGACTATATGCGGCTGGAGAAAATCAAGGAGGGACTCATGGTGCCAATAGAATAGGATCTGTTTCCTTGCTTGAGACTATTGTATTCGGGTGGCTTGCAGGAAAGCACGCATCATCTCACCTACCTCCAGAATCAGAAAGAACAGATGTTGACGTAGATTGGGGTGAAATCGAAAACCTTTTTGAAACTGATGGAGAATACAGGCCAAGTGATTTGAAAAGAGATCTTCAAAAGACTATGTGGACATATTGTGGAGCAATACGTGACGCCGATGGGCTCAACAGGGCGCTGAAAGAGCTTGAAGATATTAGAGAGAGAGCAAAAAATCTGAGAGTGGAAAATGGTAGAAAATACAACATGGATGTAGTGGATGCCCTCGAACTTCATTTCATGCTGAACACTGGAGAGGCGATTGCGTTGAGTGCCTTGGTCAGGGAAGAGTCGCGAGGATGTCATGCCCGTAGCGATTTCCCGAAAAAAAGGAAAGAATGGAGCAAATCAAATGTGGTGATAGTTAAAGAGCACGGAAAACTGGAAAGCAGAGTAATGGAGGGTTGGGCATGGAAATAACGGTAAAGATACAGAGATACAAGCCGGAAAAAGATAAGAGCTACTGGAAAGAATACACAGTTAAAGCAAGTAAGAACGATACTATTCTCGGAGTTCTCATTAAGGCTAGAGAGGAGGATTCCTCACTTGCTTTCCGATATGGCTGCAGATATAAACACTGTGGTCTTTGCAGTGTTATGGTTAATGGAAAGCCAAAAATCGCATGTCTCACAAAAGCAAGAGAGGGAGATAAAATAGAACCCCTAAAACATTTAAATATTATTAGAGATCTCATTGTAGAAAGAGAATTTGTGATGGACTTTCTTGTTTCCCATGACCTACACATACAGCCGGAACCTTCTGAAGATTTTAAACAGATAGTTTTTCCAGAGGAATTCGCGGATCTTGCCCGATGCAACGACTGTCTATCCTGTATTGCAACATGTGAGAATTACAGTGGGAATTATGAACCATGGAGTTTGGTCAAAATCGCGACAGTGCAGTTTCATCCATACAATAAAAGGGATTTGTCCGGTCTTGTAGAAAAACTGGATTTGACGAAATGCTCCGACTGTAAAAAATGCTACTGCCTTCATGGCATTAACATCAGGAAGCATGCAATCGAGGCACTGATATCAGAGCAATGATTTGCTATTCCTCATATTTTTTACAGGCCAATATCGACTTCCCACATAACTTACTGTTCAAGAACAGAAAAGGATATTAACATAATACCAATAAATAGAAATAAAAATAGAATTTACTCGATGTCGATACCCTCTATCCAAGGCATCATGGCTCTCAGTTCTTTTCCAACCTTCTCAATTGGATGGTCTCTTTCCATTTTTGCAAGTTTTTTGAAGACGGGCCTATTTGCCTTATTTTCCAGAATCCATTCTCTGGCAAACTTACCGCTCCGAATGTCTTCAAGAATCTCTTTCATTGCCTTTCTCGATTCTTCATTAATCACTCTCTTTCCCCGCGTCATGCCACCATACTGAGCGGTGTCGGAGACAGAATACCACATGGCGTATATTCCGCCCTCGTAAATCAGATCTACGATCAACTTCATTTCATGAAGGGACTCAAAATATGCAACTTCAGGCTGATATCCAGCTTCTACAAGAGTCTCAAAAGTTGCCTTAATCAATTCAGCAATGCCCCCACATAGGTCCACCTGCTCCCCAAAAAGATCAGTTTCAGTTTCTTCAGCGAATGTTGTTTCAATTACACCAGCCCTAGAACACCCAATTCCCTTGGCATAGGCTAAAGCATACTCCTTGGCTTTACCCGAGTAATCCTGATAAACTGCCAGAAGGGCAGGAACGCCTCTTCCCTCTACATACATCCTTCTTAGAATGTGACCTGGACTTTTCGGAGCTATCATGATTACATCTACAGTCTCGGGTGGTTCAATTTGTCCATAATGGATGTTGAATCCATGAGAGAACATGAGAATTTTTCCTTCGCCGAGATGTTTTTTTATCTCTTTCTCGTATACCGCAGGCTGTCGTTCATCGGGAATCAGAATCTGGATCAGATCAGCTTCTTCTGCCGCCTTTGATACTTCAGCCACCCTTAAACCATCTTTTTTTACTTTTTCCCACGATTTGCTCCCTCTGTAGAGTCCCACAACAACATCTATACCAGAATCGTGGAGATTCTGAGCCTGAGCGTGTCCCTGACTTCCATATCCTATCACAGCCACAGTTTTTCCTTTTAAGAGATCCAGATCTGCATCTTTATCATAATATACTACAGCCATATTAAACACCTCAACACTGACAGAAAGTTATATAATATAAAGGTTTATAAAATTCAACAGAAGGATTGACTTAACATACAGAGACCATTTAAAGCTATCTTCTTCTGGCACTGCCTTTTCTTTTTCTGGCTCCTTTTTGTTCTCTTATTTCCATTAAAACATTTGAAATTTTTACAAGTAATCTGGATTTTGGCATTTTCTTGTCGACTTCAACATAACCTGTCTCGACCCACCATCTCCTCGGGTATTTTTTATCAGGAAACACTTCGGGATTCAGATTGAATTTCTCACATATCTCTGCTATCTCATTAACCGAGGGAGATGGAACAGCAAACCTTTTAGGGATAGCACGCCCATGACTTCTACTCACATTCTTGTCCAGATTTACAGTCCATATGGTCATTCTGCCTTCTTTTTTCATTGGTTTACACTGAATTACTGTACAATAAAATGGTTGCGGTTATTCTTCGACTTTCTCAGCAAAAGCATACCGTTTCAGGACCCTCGTAACCCGAATTTTAATATTATCATCCACATGGGTTCCAGGGACAAAGACTACAAAACCATCGACTCTTGCAATCCCGTCTCCTTCTTCCCCCATATCCTCTATTCTAACTTGGTAGGTTTCACCCACCTCAACGGGAACTCTTCTCTGATACAAATTTCCACCCCTATTTAATTAAATGATGTTTTATCCCTCTTTGTATTTAAATATTTTTTAGTGAAAGATGCCTGTAAAGCCAGAATGATTTCTTAAAAAGGAAGAAGATCACACCCTCCGCATGCATGACACATGGTTTTCCCTTTCTTCAAAAGATTTTCCCGAGCTAACGCTCTATGCAGATATTCCTTCAATTTGATTAGCTGTTCAGCCTTGGGTCTACTCGCTCCTTTAACAACTTTCTTACCTGGAGAGAAAGGCCTCAACACGGGTATAACACCTATACCAGTCAGATAATCAATTCCCTCAAAAATGGAGTCTTCTGACTCTCCAAGTCCCACGATTATATTTGAGAAAACTTTTCCTTCTCCAAACACGTTTACTGCGTTTTCAAGGGAAGATATTATGAGATCATAATTCTTTCCTCTGCAATACTTCTCAAAAAGCCTCCTATCAAAAATCTCAATATTGTATTTGATTTCCTGGGCTCCATTGGCCTTCAGGATCAGAGAGGAATTCCTTGAGGGATATATGGAAACTCCGATGGGTAAATCAAACTTTGTCAACCTTTTAATTACGGAAGCCACATATGTAACCTCTTCCTGTGGAGAAGAGAGAACTCCTGAAGTAATGGAAATTGCCTCAATTTCATTTTTTACCCTGTCAACCATAGCATATATCTCATCAGGAGATTTTCTCTTTTTTTCTTTCCCAATATCACAATATATGCAATCAAAAATGCATGACTCTGAAACCACAATGTAGGCCTGTCTGGGTGCATGGAATACAGGTTGCTCTACCAGCCCCTCGACAAGCAATTCTCCCTTATGAAATATCTGTATGGTATCTCCTTTGAGCCTCCCCTCAAGCTCGGCATCATTGTCGATCTCAAGTTTTACTCTGTGACTGCCAATCCTGATAAAAATTCCTTTACGACCTACCATGGGCCCTGCTTTTGGAGTGTCTCCTTCGATGCCACTGAGTTTAATACACCCTTTCTCCAGTAATTTGGCTTTAATATAGAGGTCATCCATCAATTCTCACTCCTTTGGCAGGGTTTCGAAAGTAAGGAAGAGCTGCTACAGCCCCAATCACACCCCTACCATTCAGTAATATCTTTCCATCCACAGAAGCTAGAGCTTCCAGTGCTTCTTCCTTGGAAACCCTTCTAGACTTACATTGATAAGAATATGACTCCATAGAATCTACATAGAATCTTCTCACACCCACAAGACCTGTCTCTTCTGAAAAAGAAGACTCTTTAACCAGTTTTTTCAACTTCCTGAACAACTCATTTACAGTATTCCTAATAACGGCGAATTCCAGTACCACTGAAACACAATTTCCTGTTTTCTCTTCAACAGGATACAACTGCACTATCCCATGAGATACAAACCTTGTTTTAAAATCATCCAAATGTTTCCCAATATTATACGCTAAACTCCATGTTGCACCCTGTTTAGGATCATCTGTGTCATCTATACCTATCAGCACTCTTTTTCTGGCAGGAATGGTGATGGTGCCTTCACTCCATTGTCCTCCCCCATATTCAGAGATCTCGTAATCTATCACATCCTTCGCCTTAGCCCTGTAAATGGTTGCCCCCACACCACCTCCACCCATCCCCCTATATGTTACAGAGATCTTGCCATTCTCTACAACAACATCCTTTATACCTGCTGATGTGAATGGGGGTGAGAGGTATAGTTTTCCCATTCCGGTATTTACAAGATAGCGCACAGTTGAGCCAACAATCCACGCATTTTTTATGAGGGATGAGGATTTCCGAAAATGCTCAAAAGTCCAGTACAGCCCACCCACACAAGGATTGACTTCTATCAACTCTATCTCTTTTTCATTTTCATCTATGATACCGATGATGTTTTCCATAGCAGGCGTCCATGAGATCATATCCTTAATATCACCATGTAAAACCTTAAAAGCATATTAGATTAAAAGGTTACTCTTCTTCGGACCATTTTTTAAGGTAAAATACCGCCCTACCATAATTCACTGGTACCATATCCATTGGAAATTCATTTCCGAGGGGTTTTATAATCACATCTGCACCAATGGCACGTCCAACCTCTAGAATCGACTTATGAATCTCTGTCGGAGGGCGAATTGAGTACAGCAAGACCGCATTTTTGTATATAGACATGTCCGGATGAGTGATGTCATCTTTTACAAATCTAAATCTGTTATTGTGAATGGGGACTATATCTACAGCCGTAACCAGGATAAACTCACTCAGGCGTTCGGCAACTTTGTGAAATTTTCCAATACCCACCTCTATGACCTTTCCCCGGTAGTGCGAAAGGATATATTCAACAAAGTCATCTACCCAATCCACAAACCATTTATTTCTTTTTACCAGTATTATTGTTTATGCTTCAGAGTGCGGTCATCAGACCCTACAATCCTTCTGATTTCGGACAGATACTCGAGATAGAGAAGGAAGCATTTAACCCCGTAAATCCTTCATATAACGTATATCTGTACTCAACCTTCTGTAACAGATTCCTTGTGGTTGATTTCCATGGAAAGGTTGCTGGATATATCGCCACCATGGATCTGTCCCCATGGGAAGAAAAGATTATTTCTTTTGCCGTCAAAAAGAATTTCAGACAGCGTGGACTAGGGAAACTCTTGTTAAACCATGTTCTTTCTGAAATCAGAAAAACTGGGAAAAAATATGTGATTCTCGAAGTGAGAGTTAGCAATGTAATTGCTCAAAGATTATATAAAAAAATGGGTTTTGTGGTTAAGGACGTGATCCCCAACTACTACCATGATGGGGAAGATGCCCTCTTGATGCAATTACAGCTCACTGAACGGGAGTCCTGACCTCTTCAAGAAGTTCCTGAACTTTGGAGAATTTGCTGTATTCTTCTATATTCTCTCTTTTCAGTATTCCTGAAATATCTCTGCAGAGGCAAAAAATGGCTTTCTTGTGATCCGCCTTGCTTCTATGGATATGCACCGGGCTGATATTTAGCTGGTTGTAATACTCAAAATGGCCATTTGAGATTCCAGCTTCTTCAAAAAAACGTTTGACCTGTGCCAACGTCATATGGATGAAAATCAACTCTTCTTTCTGCATTCCTCTCCCCTCTGGATAGTTTGATATGTAGTGATAACTCATAATACAAAAAGATATTGGTGGATTTCATACAAAAAAAGAAATTGGAAGCTGTAAATTTAAGAATAAATAATTAAAAATCGCCAGCTGTGTATATTTTTAGATTTAATGGTAGTTTGGTAACACTCCCTCGTTTAACACCAACCACATAATCCAGTTGCTTATGGGCTGCAATATCAACAATTCTCTGAGTTATAACTCCATCAAAGACCACACCTTCAGCACCATCATTCACATTTTTCAGTTCTCTGGCAAGATCTCTTACAGGGACTTCCTTAATAACTTCAAGATCTGCACCGAGTATTCTGGCACTCAGTGAACCTTCTAATTCTTTTAACTGTTGTTTAAGTCCTGAGATCAAATCTTCTTTTTGTTTTTTCTTTTCTTTATCTTTTTTTTTGTTGGATTTTCTGAACTTATCTTTGAGAACGTGTACCTGCTCAGCAGGGATTTTATTTCTAAGAGATTTTATTATTTCTTTATACGTTAGATCCTCTACCCCTTTTCCATCAGGAGCTCTCGCAACATAATCAATTTCTGCGACTTGAAGTAGCTCTTTCAAGATTAATTCTCCTCCTCTATCTCCATCCAGAAAGACGGTAACTGTTTTCTCCCTGCTTAAATCTGATATTGTCTTTGGAATGTTAGTTCCTTCTACAGCAATTACATTTTTTATACCATGCTTCAGAAGGGTAAGGACATCTGCTCTCCCTTCAACTACAATTATCGCATCTGAATCGTCAATGCTTGGTCCTGCTGGCAATCTCTCTGGCCCATATTGAGTGATTTCCTCTGCTCGAACTGCTTTCTTCACCTCTTCAGCAATTTCCTGACTTTCTAGGAGTGTCTCTTCAAACAGATTGGTCAAAATTTCTTTAGCCCGCTCTATGATTTTCTGTCTCTTCGATGCTCTAACATCCTCAATCTTCGAAACGCTGATTTTCGCCACACATGGCCCAACTCTGTCGATGGTTTCAAGAGATGCGGCCAGTATGGCAGTCTCTACTTTGTCAAGACTGGATGGGATCAAAATCTTCCCTGAAGACCTCCCACTCTTGCTTTCAATATGAACTTCAATCCTTCCGATCCTACCAGTCTTTTGAAGGTCCCTCAGATCCAGCTCATCACCAAGGAGGCCTTCTGTCTGGCCAAATATTGCACCGACCACATCAGGACGTTCAACCACTCCTTCCGCAGTGATTTCAGCGTGAATCAGATATTTGGTAGTATCATTACTCTGCATATATATCAACCTCCTATGTCAAAAAAGCTGGGTACCGGTAAGTGGGCATATTCGGATTTTCCTTTTATGATGGATGAACGATGATCCTTACCAATACCCAACTTTTTGTGATTTTTTGTTAGTGTATCTGACATACTATTGGGTCAAACACATTAATATATGTTTGGTTTATCTCGACAATATTTATATTTTTGCTTATAGAAAACATAACATAGATCGGGATTTTTTGAAGAAGAATCGATCTGTACCATCTATCAAGTGATTTAACCACAAATATGCCTAATTTTCCACTTTTCATTCCCTTACATGATAAGCTGTAATTGCTAAACAGCTCTTACACTCATCCATAGTTGCTCGTGCACACTCCATCCAGTCTATCACTCTCTGAGAAGAGGGACATAGTACCATCCTAGTTTCCACTTCAGCAAGCATGTACTATTGTAATTGTTTAAACTATATATAGTTTTTGTATATGGCTATAGTGTATACATAAAAACATTATACCTTCTTTTTTGGAAAAATAAAAATCTACCAACACTCTGAATTTACAGGGACCCCTAATGTTGATAATATTCAACATAACCAAGAAAAATAAATACAGCTTTGCACCTCTCGCCGCTATCCTAGAGGAAAAGATGAAAAATGCTTATACTCTTGAGATCGCCTCGAATTCCAGTGAATTAGTAAAGATCCTAGAAGAAAATGAACCTCATGAAATGATTATATCATGCCATTCTTTTATGTCCGTAGATATACCCGATATACAGAAAGAAATAGAAACTCTGAGAAATCTCAAGAAAGAATACAACATGTTATTGATTGCTGGAGGAGCTCATCCAACTGCTGATCCAGTAAAAACCCTGAATTTGGGTTTCGATATAGCTGTCATGGGAGAAGGAGAGAGTTCATTCCCTCGTTTGGTCGAGGCGATCAACAGAAGAGAGGAGTTGACAGACATTCCAGGCATTGCCTTTATCAGAAATAATCGCATCCAGATAAATCCAGTATCAGAATATGTCGAACTTGATATGTTTCCTCCTTTTTCTGCCACTCATTCGTTATTTTCTCCCATAGAGATATCTCGCGGATGTCCCTGGGGTTGCAAATACTGTCAAACTCCATGGATATTTGGTCGTCGTATGAGACACAGATCCATAGACTCGATAACCAAATATGCATCCATAGCTAGGAGACATGGTCATAATCGAACATGGTTTATCTCACCAAATGCTCTTGCATATGGAGGAGATGGAGTGAGAATCTCCCATGAGAGAGTTATCGAACTTCTAAAAGCCTTGAAAAAAATGGAAATGGAAATTTATTTCGGCACTTTTCCGTCTGAAGTCAGACCTGAATTCATCACCGAGGATATCATGGTAGAATTATCTGAATACGTATCTAACAGATACATAAGCATAGGAGCACAGTCAGGAAGTCAGAGGTTACTCGATCATATAAACAGAGGGCATGGTGTCGAGGATGTGTTAGAGGCCGTCGATATTTCTGTGTCTCATGGCTTTATACCTAAGGTGGATATCATTTTTGGCTTGCCCACTGAAACTCATGAAGATGTGCTGCAAACTGTATCTTTGATTAAAGAAATCGTAAGAAAGGGGGCTAAAATCCATGTTCATACTTTCATGCCCCTTCCTGGAACTCCTTTCTACAGGGAAAAGCCTGGTGTAATCCAACCTCCTATTGGACGTTTTCTCAGTCAATTAGCTAAAAAAGGCCATGTGAGTGGATCTTGGATTAAACAGGAGAAAATTGGCAGGTTTCTGTATGATGGAAACACCACCACTATACAAAAAACAGAAAAATATTAGTTAGTCGCTTTAATAAACATGTCACTATGAAAAGGCGCCTCCCCCTTGTACTGTATTCTGGCCTTTTTTTCCTGAAACTTGGTGCGTATTTCTATACAGGGTATTTCGTACTTCTTGCGGAGGCACTTCACTCTATTGTAGACGCAGTCCTTATCTTCATACTCGTTATCTCTCGCAAAATAACCATTAAACCTGCAGACTATTCCCATCCTTTTGGTCATGAACGAATGGAGAACATAGCATCAGTGATAGTTTCTGTGTCTTTTATTACCATCGTGAGTTTTGAAATCATCAAAGAGTCTGCACTCAAAATTATTTATCATACCCCTCCTATCTACGGCAGTCCTGGAGCTGCATATTTTGTATTGCTGGTGTCTTTTAGTTTGGTTATGTTTTTAACCTATTATTCCCGAAAAAAAGAGGGGGCTTTTGAAAAAACTGTATTTGTTGAAACCATAAACGACCAGTTGGCGACTGGTGGGGCGTTTCTGGGAATTTTTTTCGCCGAAATGGGATATACACTTCTGGACCCCATTTTCGGCGGTGTGATTGGGGTTCTGATCGCCATTAACGCATTTACTCTCCTGAAATACAACATATCCTTCCTTCTTGGGAAGTCCCCTTCTGATGATTTCTACGAAAACGTTGAAAAAACTGTACATGCAATAAATGAAGTTCGGGGGGTTCATGATATCATCGCAGAATATATAGGAGAAGATAGCATTCATATAGACCTCCATGTGACTCTCGACCCTTCCATGTCTATCGAAGAAGCAGATAGGCTGACCGAAAAAATATCCAGAGTTTTGAAAGAAGGAGATCCCCGAATTAAATACACCACTGTCCACGTATGCCCTCACTTTGGAAACAGGCGAAGGTTGAAAGGTTAAATACATGTGCTTAACCTATTGGTAAAAGTTTTATACTTCTAAAATAAAACCCCAATGTGCGTACCGGAGTGATTTTGGCAGGAGGGCGAGCAACAAGAATGGGTGGGATTGAAAAACCACTGATTAAGTTCAGAGGTAAATACCTGATTTCTCATCCACTCGAAGTCCTTTCCGAAGTGTGCGACGAAATTATAATTTCTTGCAGGGATGAACATCAAAAAAGGTTGCTTTCGGGCATATTTGAAGGATTTAAATTCTCAACAGACATCTTCAAAAATATGGGACCTCTTGGGGGTATTCATGCCGCATTTATGGAGATGACAGGAGATTATGGAATTGTCGTTGCGTGTGATATGCCGTTTATCCAGCGAGAGATAGTGGTAAAACTCTTTGAAGTTGCAGAAGGATATGATGCCTCTATGCCCGTATGGGAAAACGGGAAATTTGAACCTTTGTTTGCAGTATATCGCAAACATCCTTTTCTCCAAGAAGTGGAAAAATCTCTCAAAAAAGGAGAGTCAAAGATTCTAGCCCCGGTATTCAGGCTTAAAAACGTCCGGTATATCAGCGTTAACGATCTTAGGAATATTGACCCAGAATTTAGAAGCTTTATCAATATCAACACGTATTATGATCTGAACAGAATTGGAGGATGCTAATATGCTCATCGACCCGTATAATCGACCTATCACCAACTTACGAATAGCCATAACAAAACGATGTAACTTGAATTGCATTTACTGCCACAGGGAGGGAGAGGATAAACCAGGAAAAGAAATAGATCCCACATTAATTCATCAGCTGGCTCATGCTTTCCATGAAAAGGGTGTCAGGAAGGTTAAAATTACTGGTGGAGAGCCTCTAATGCGGACTGATCTTCCAGAGATCATAAATGAACTACCTGAATTCGAAGAGATATCCATTACAACCAACGGAACCATGCTGGCAGATATAGCTTACGAACTTAAAGAGGTTGGAGTAAACAGGGTTAACGTCAGCCTTGATACCATGGACCCTGATAAATACAGATATATAACAGGTAAAAATGTGCTGGACAGCGTTATAGACGGTATTGAAGAATCTCTGAATGCAGGGCTCACTCCTGTCAAAGTTAACATGGTTCTGCTGAAAGGGATAAATGATGACGAGATCGATGCCATGATGGAATTTGTACGTGGGAAAAATGCTATTCTTCAGCTGATAGAACTACTGGATTTTGGAGATCTAGAAAATAGAAGAATGGATATGGTAGCCCTTGAAGAGAGCCTTGCCCGGAGAGCAGATCGAATTGAAGAGAGGTACATGCATCGAAGGAAAAAGTATTATCTGGACGGGTGTGTTATCGAAGTGGTACGCCCAATGGACAATTCACACTTCTGTAAATACTGCAACAGGATTCGAATCACATCAGATGGAAAAATCAAGCCGTGTCTGATGAGAAATGACAATCTGGTGGACACAACCTGCCTGAAAGGGAGTGACCCATCTGAGCTGATTATGGAGGCGGTTAACAAAAGGGAGCCATTTTTTAAGGAGGTGAAATAAATGGATGTTGAGCTGAAAATAGATGGAAAAAACATTCCCCTGAACGAATACGTCACCAAGGTGTTTTCTAGCGTAATTCTTGGACTTGTTGATACTCTTCATGCAATTCCCGAAGACTGGGAGACCTTACAGATAGAAGTGAATAAAAAGAAATAGGTCTATGACGTGACGCAATAACTGGCCAAAGGGTAACTGATTAATACTCCTTTTACCATTGTGTCCCCTATGATGGATCAATCTACAGTATTAGGAGTGCTCGTCCTTATAGCGATTCCCTCAATCATCGGTTTTGTTGTAAGCCTGAGAAGGTTTCTCGAGACATCTTCCACTGGATTTGGGCTTATATTCGGAGGTTTTTTTGTTTTGCTGTTCGGTGTTTCTATAGGCTTAGTCGGGATTTTCATGTTTCCCATGGCATTTTTTCAGGATTATGGTCTCCTAAACATTCTCTTCGGGATAATACTTTTCATATCCCTTATTCTGATAACTGCTGGTGTGGCACTCCTTGAGGTGATAGAGGGGTATTACTGATGTGCCCCTGATTATTTGAGGGATTGAAATGTCTTTCGATGAACTTCTGAGAAAGGAAGTGAAGAATGTACCCGCTTATGTTCCTGGAAAGTCCATCGAAGAAGTAAAACAAGAATTTGGACTTGAAAAGATAATAAAACTGGCTTCCAACGAAAATCCCTATGGTCCAAGTCAGAAAGTCATCAGGGCTTTAAAAGACCATCTCAACAACTTGAACGTATACCCAAGAATCGATATTCCAGAATTAAGAGATAAAATTGGAGAATATACTGGAGTTGATCGTGATCAGGTAGTCCTGGGGGCTGGAGTTGATGGAGTTCTGGAAACTCTATTTAAATTATTTATCAGAAAAGGTGATGAGGTAATAATCCCTTCTCCAACATTTCCCTATTATGAGATTCTGAGTGCAATATATGGAGGAATGAGCAAATATGAGGGTAGAAATGAAAATTATGATATTGACCCAGATAGGATTGTCGCGGATGTAACCAGTAGGACCAAGCTTATCATTCTTTGCTCCCCTAACAATCCCACCGGAAACTCCATACCAAACAACGTCCTTAAAGAGATACTTGAGAGAGTCCACTGCATGGTAGTGGTAGATGAGGCTTATGCTGAATTTGCTGACTGGAATGCTCTTGAACTGGTGAGTTCTTATGAGAATTTAATTATAACCAGAACTTTCTCAAAAGCTTTTGGCCTTGCCGGGTTAAGGATTGGATATGGTCTTCTTCCTGAATGGCTCGTTCCAGAATATATGAAAATAAACCCTCCATTTTCCACAGGAAACCTAGCGATTGGGGGTGCCATGGCTGCACTAGAGGATGTTAAATATATGAAAAGCATAGTGAGGATCATAAAAAAAGAGAGAGAAAGACTCATAAAAGAGCTATGCATCCATACATATCCTTCCCAAGGAAATTTTCTAATGGCTGATGTATCCCCCTTTAGTTCTTCTGAGTTTACGGAAACTCTCATGAAAAAAGGAGTGATTATCAGAGATTTAAAGAGATTTAGAGGTGCTGGAACCACCAAAATAAGAATAAGTGTTGGAAAACCTGAGGAAAATGATTTGCTTATTAAGTCAATTAAAGAGATAGTGAAATGTTAGTTGGAGTTACAGGCACACCCGGAACGGGTAAAACTTCTGTTTGCAAGTTGATACAGGAGTACAAAGTGATTTATCTTAACTCTATAGTTAAGAATCAAAAACTTATCTCGGGAAGAGACAAAAAAAGAGACACCACCATAGTAGACCTGGAAGGGCTGAAAAAGATGATAAGTAAATTCCTAAAGAATTCACAGGATTCTGTTACCATAATGGAGAGTCACTACAGTCATTTGCTAAACCCAGATATGGCTATTGTACTACGAACCAATCCCAAAGAACTGGCTCAACGACTGAAGAAGAAAGGGTATTCCAGAGAAAAGATTATGGAAAATGTTGAGGCCGAACTTGTGGATGTCATTCTGGTAGAAGCACTGGAATCTTGTAAGGAAGTATTCGAAATAGATACCACTGCTAAACCTCCTGAAGAAGTTAAAAATGACATATTAAACATAATCAGAGGAGAAAAACATAAATTTGAATTCCTTCCAGGAAAAATAAATTGGCTAGAGGAGGTAGATATTGAAGCTGTCATAAAGGGGGAGCTAATTTGATCCACAAATTCAGACCTAAAGGAGCAAGGTACCTCTCACCCCTTGTAGATATTTTTATAAAAATTAACAGTCGTCCTAATTTCTTATCCTTTATATCTTTATTTTTTGCTCTCCTTGCAGGAATTTTCTACGCCTTATCAGGATCCAATATATGGTATCTTATTCCTGCTTTTTTGTTTGTATTACTCAACGCTTTATTCGATTTTCTGGATGGAGAAGTAGCCAGACGGTTGAAAAAAGACTCTAAACGTGGAGATCTCGTAGATCATGTCATAGATAGATATGCAGACTCATTCCTCCTAGGAGGGATCATGTTTGGAGATTATGTCCCACCACTAATTGGAATTGCTGCCATTGTCGGGACTCTGATAACCAGCTATTTGGGAACACAAGCTCAAGCCCTTGGGCTAGGTAGATATTACGGGGGTTTGCTTGGACGGGCTGATCGCATGATGTTTATCATGGTAGCGACTCTTGCCACTTTTGTGTTTCCCATTACCATTTTTACTCTTACAATCATAGGATGGCTGATGGTTTTCTTTGCAGTCATGACAAATCTAACTGCAGTTCAACGATTTATCTACATATGGAACGAACTGGGTGACAAGCGATGATGGACGGAGAGTTACTTAACCGGTTCAGAGGGTATCTTTTTTCGTTTCCCGGGTTCAAGAGCACAATAGCCTTGAGTATCCTATCCATCGTATTCCTGTCTTTTATTAATAGCAGATGGGGTTTTCTTTATTTTTTTGAACATTACCTTGTGATCTATGTGATTTCCATAGGATTTTATTTCATATCCTCCATGACTCATTTTAAGGGGCTTACCTTATCCAGGATACTCTTTCTCGGCGTTGTGATCGTTCTGTTCAAAGGATTGTTTGATATTTTAGTTCTGCTTTTTAATGTAGGAAGTCCTCTCCTTAATCTCTCTGTTTTTTCAACATTTTCAACTCTAACTTTCTATTTTACTAACCTAGAGATGGAAGAAGAATTAAAACCCTTTCTCTGGGGTTTTATGTATCCGTTTGTCCTCTTATTTTCCAGTATTACTTTTTTCCCTCCAGTATCTTTTCCATTTCTTGTGAAATATACTGTAACCGATACAGTCGGGATTGTACTGGCGTGGATATTCCTAAAATACATAAATTTCGATCTGACAAAACTGAAAGTCAATAAACTTCTCAAGGCATTTTTAATTAACTGGCTTTCTAACGATTACAATGTCTTTGAAAGAGAAATTCAAAACTTTTCTGTAGAGACCGATGGGTGGATCAAAGTTTTTGGAAAAAGAGGATCTGGATACATAATCCAGACCTCATTTCATCCAGGACCTCTTAGAAACATCGGAGGAGGAGTGTTGATAGAGAGCATTTTTAACAAAGAAGATAGTACAGGAGTTTTCCTTTATACTCATACTGCTACTCAGCATAGTCTTAATCCCGCTACTCATAAAGACGTATCACGTATTACTGAATGCCTGAATCAGTTGAGAGGTGAAATCCAAGGAATATTCAACAAAAGTATGGGTCAGCCCATTCTGGTAAAGGGTGTTTATTTCAACGCAATGTGCATCCCTTTTGAGAATACTCCCCTCGTTATAATCTCAAAAAATGGTTTCGGTCCAGATGATATGCCCTTTTCAATAAATCAACTTGCAGAAGATATATTTACGAAGGCAGGATTTCAGAATGTCCTTTTGATAGACTCCCATAACTCTATGCCTGTCCATGATACATGGAAAGAAGAATATCTTAAAGATCTGAAATTCATCCTCAAACAATGTGCATCTCGCTCAATTCACGAAGCTAAGGAAATGTATCAAGTGGGTTTTGGAAAAAAAATCATTCATGCAAGAAGTGTCTGCGATAATGGAATCAGAGTAGTGATATTTAAATCCAAATCCATAACTGCTGGAATTGTGATGATCGACGGCAATAATATGGACAGAGACTTTAAAAAGGATGTAATCAATCTAGCTACTACGAAAGGTGTCGAGATGTGTGAGGTCATAACCACAGACAACCACACCAGAAACGCCACAGGGAAATACGGTGACATTCCAGTAGGTAATCTGACCAATGAGAACGCTGCGATCCTGAAAGCTATTGATATCGCCATGGAAGAAGCCCTCATGAATATGGGGGGAGGGGGAATGGAATACTTCAAGTTCCACGTACCTTCAATCCAAGTAATGGGTGAAGAATTTTTCAGATTGGTCGAAAAAGCTCTGAAAACAATAGGTCGAAAGGCTATATTATTGTTTATCCCTACTATAACAGGCCCGTTTATCATCAGTCTGGCATTATCTATTCTGGGGTGAGTTTTATGGAGATATACCCTATCTCAGTACCATTGCCATTTGAATCACCATCATCAATCAATGTTTACTGTCTAGTGAGTAATGAAGTCATGCTAATAGACTCAGGATACAACTGGGAAAAGGGATTACAAATAATTCAGGAAAGTCTAAACTCATTCGGGATTTCTTTCGAGAATATCACTCAGATAGTGGGCACTCATGGTCACCCAGATCATATTGGATTGAGCCAGAGAATTCTATCTACTGGTAAAGGAGATCTATTGATGCATCCGAAAGAACAAGCTTTGATGGATATGTACAACCGACCTCAACGATTTTCCATGAAATTGCAGGAATGGGCAAAATTATATGGCATTCCACTCCACTATGACCCACTCATACAGACTATTCCCTGGGCTCATTCGCTACCAGATATCTCATGTGTAACTGATGGTGATCGGATCACAAGGTCCTTGATTGTAATATGGACTCCCGGACATACTCCTGGACATATTTGCCTTTATGATCAGGAGAAAAAGATTATTTTTAGCGGGGATATCCTCCTAGAAGATATAACACCGAATGTGAGCTTTACTCCATCTTCATCACTGAATCCCATGAAAGACTATCTAAACTCCCTTGAGAGGTTACTAGAACTGCCAGCCAAAACCGTCTTCCCCTCCCATGGTAAACCCATACGAAACTGGAAGGAGAGGGCAAGATTTCTCATACACCACTGTCAGAACCGTCTGAAAGAAGTTTCCAGTATCCTCGATAAGACTCCCAAAAGCTTACTTGAGATTGCATCAATGGTTCACTGGGATGCTGGAGATTTCGCCGATCTGGATTCATTTAACAAAAAACTAGCTCTGGGGGAGGTTCTTGCATATATCAGATACCTCACAGCAGATGGAAAAGCCAAAGAGGTCTATGAGAATGTGGTTCTCTTCAAAAAAGCTGAATAACCGAAAGATATGTAAGAATTCACCAGAGATATGAGAGGGTATCATGTTTTCCACCAAATTAATCAAGCTGGCTTTACCAGTATTGATAACCATGATTCTGGCAATTATACTCTGGAATCCTGTTCCAGAAATTCCTCCTGACGAAGAATCCATTGTAGGGGATATGTACAAAGAGAGTGTACGATTACTGTTTTACAATGTTACTGTAGAGGTTGAAAAAATACGAGGGCTGGATGTCCCTCCTGGAACAGAGATTAGAGTCGTACCTAATAAATGGGTTCTGGAGCAATGGGAGTATACTGCCAGTGAGCTAAAAGATGAGGAGTTATTTTACAAGGCTCTCCTCCTTATACCAGAGGAATTGAATTACACTGAAATGAGAAACAGACAAATCGGATCCTATCTTGCTTTTGCATGGAAAGGAGACGTGTATGTTGTAAAGGAGCATTTCAATCCAGATAAGCCAGGAATGGGAGAAGCTCTTAGCCACGAAATGGAGCATATATTTCAGGGATACTATTTCCCAGAACATAGTCCAGATACCTTTGATGAAGAGATGGCTTATTCTGCTCTGATTGAGGGTGATGCGATTCTGTTAGGCGAGCTATACGCCAGAACCTTTAACTTCTCTTACGAACCGGCTCCAGTTCCTATCCGGGAGGTTCTCGACTCCATTTTCTACTTTCCATACGACTACGGGAAACCCTTTGTAACTTTTCTCTATTTAGAAGGTGGATGGGAGTATATTAATATGGCTTTAAACGATCCTCCTGAATCCACAGAACAAGTTATCCATCCTGAAAAATATCTCAATAAAGAATTGTTCATTACACTCTCTATGGATATCATTCCTCCGAATCAATGGAAGGAGATACGTGAGGACAGATTAGGGGAGTTCTTTATTATTACATTTCTTTCTGCACACATAAACAGGCCCATAGCTTACACTGCAGCAGAAGGATGGAATGGAGATCTCTTTATAATGTATTCCAACACTACAGATTTTTTATTCATATGGAAAATTGCATGGGACACAGAGAAAGATGGCATAGAATTTGTACAATCTGTCACCACTATGATGGATAATATTGGTAAAAAAGACAGAAATGTCTGGATGGTGGATGGGAAATATTACAAGTTGATTGAAAATGACAACTACACCACCATATTTGCAGGGTCGAGCAAAAGAGATGTGTTACAGAATATGATTTCCACGGTGAAGTAGAACACAAAAAAGGTAACTTATCTGCGAATGTGAATAGCCAATATGTAATCCAAGAACATGTCTACAAATCAGTATTGTAGATCACTGATTTACAAATTGTAAACATACGTACAGTATTTTACTTGTGGTGGAGATAAGATATTGTTTAGTTACAGTCAACAAATTGCAACTCTCTGAGTTACAATACTACAATCCAGCATTATTTCATGTCTTCACTGAGACTTCCACTTCTAAATCCTTCCAGATCCATAGTAATAAATTTAAATCCAAGAGATTTGAAATAGCTGACAATAGCATCTCTATAGTTAACCATCAGTTTAAAATCCCCTGGGTGGACTTCTATTCTAGCAATCTCTCTATGATACCGTACCCTGCAGGTTTCCACACCAAGGGAGAATAGAAACTTTTCAGCTTTTTCTATTTTTTCTAGCTTTTCTAAGGTAATTTTCTCTCCAAAAGGAAATCTAGATGAAAGACAGGCCATAGAGGGTTTATTCCAGTTAGACAGTCCGAGATATTGGGCAATTTCTCTTATCTCTTCTTTAGTGTAATTTTTAAGAGGAGTGAAAACATCAAACTCCTTCACAGCCCGGTAGCCTGGTCTATGGCCTGATAGTTCACTCTTGTTTGTCCCTTCAGCGATAACAGTGAAGCCAAGCTCTTTGCCAAACTCTCGTAACCTTTTAAAAAGGCTCCTCTTGCAGATATAGCATCTATCCGGAGAATTCTCAGAAAAACCATCTGCGGATAACTCAGAATGCTTAATCACATAATGTCTGATGCCAATCTCTTCCGCTATTTTTTTTGCATATCTAAGTTCCCATTCGGGGTAGGTTTCAGATACAGCTGTGACAGCTATACAATCATCTCCAAGAGAGAGAAAGCCGATTTTTGCAAGGACACTGCTGTCTACTCCCCCAGAAAAAGCTACAAGTACCTTACCTTTATTTTTGAACTCTTTCTTAATGGCTTCAATCTTTTTTTCAACATGTTGATTATGTCCGGTTGATTTTTCAGCTATTTGCATACCTCTCCTTAAACTCTTTCACTTTTTCCGTTATCTGGTCAATGGCAGAATTAAGAATGCTTTCAAACTTATCCTTTTGCTGAACCACTCTCTGGATGGGAGCAAACAAGTCTACAGGCAGAACTATATCTATCCAGTTATCCCTTAAGCGTATCATGTAAGGCTCGCTAAAGAATTCTCTTGCTTTATTATACATCCCCCCAGCAATTTCAGTATTTTTGAATTTAACTGGAAGATAGAAGGTTAACTCTTTTACCTTACCATCTTCACCTTTTATGGCATACATCCTGATAATTTGTCCATTGAAAAATCCAAAAAAGTGATCCGTCGCCTTGTCAAATCCAAAATCAGCGATAGCTTTTACTGCATTTTTCGGAAGGTCATCCATTATACAACCACATAGAGCCCTTATTATCCTGTCCTCTTGAACTCCATCTGCTATCTTCAAAAACACTTCGTACGGCATACCTACAGCAATTTCATCATCTTTATAATCTGCAAAGGTTCTGCATCCATCACATAAAAGAGATAAATTTGGCCTGTTCTCAAGTATCGGAACGGCTGTACATTCTCCACATATAGCATTTGATCCCTTAAACTGGGATAAAACAGGTTCTCCAAAAATTTGATTATATACCGAAGACAAACGCATCAATTTTTTGGGAGTTCCAATCACTATAACAGCGTCTGGCCTCTCTTTCATTTTTTCAAGAGGCTTTATAATAATGGCCTTGGTTCCAAATTCAAGTCTTGGAGAGACCTCATCAAACATGGGTTCTGAAAATCCGAGAGATACTTCTGCTCCAGCACAGGTAAGTCTGTCTGCTGTAAGCACGAACTCATCTCCAAAAAGCGAGGCTTTCCTTACCAGCTCACAGTATCTAGCAGGTCTTGAATCTGGCTCTAAGGAGTCTCTGCTTATTTTAACCCCTACCGGAGAATAGGGTAGCTCGAAAAATTTTCTAAATTTTGCCACCTTCTCTTTAATCTTCTCCGTCAGTCTTCCACCTCCAGATTGTATTTCTCAGCGATATCCTTAAAAGCCCATATCACATGATCGATTTGCTTGCGGGTAAGGCCAAAAGTATTAATCTTAAAGTTTTTGGTAAGGCCAGGATGCACACCTATCACACCTCTTCTCTTCAACTCGGTATATAAGAAATATCCTCTCCGTTTATGTTGTTTAGCCACCTGGTGAAAGGGAAGGGCTTCAAAATTCTGAAGGGTATGTTCTGTTGGCTTTATACCCATCTGGTGCAAACCTTCGATCTTCTCCATTTCATTAACAAAATATCTGGCATTCTCCACTTCCTTTTCCCAGCTTTTAACCCTCTCTACCACCTTGGGAAAAGACGCCATCAAGGTTACAAGAGGCGCTCCAAAAACAGGAGAACAGCCGAAAAATGCTACTTCTTTCTTCGTGAAGCCTCGCCCACTCCACCTACCTCTGATCTTAGAGGTGGAGAATAGACTGTCAGTGTATTCATAATTTGTCGCTACAAAGCCTATTGGAGCGGTGGCTGCCCAGCTTTTATGGCCACTTCCAACTATAAAATCAGCTCTCATTTTCTTTCCATTGATTTCCATAAGCCCTGATGAATAGGCTGTATTAAGCATAAACATAACTTCGTAATCCTCACATATCTTACCCACTTCAACTGGATCAGTGAGATTACCATACCTATAATCCACATGAGTAAGGAGGGCCATTTTCGGATAACTACCAGTTTCTTCCTTTACCTCCTCGAACACCTTCGCGTAATTCTCGGGATTAATTCTAAATTCAGGGTATCCACTGTGGGGAACTTCAAATACCTCAAGACCATTGGCCTCAGCTGCAAGATAGGAGGTATAATGGGCCAAACTATCTACAACAATGGCATCGCCTTTATCAAGCATGGTTGCCATGACGGTCCATTTAGCATGACGGCATCCTGCAGTGAACCTGACCTCATCCATATTCAAAAACTCGGCAATATCTCCAGTAAACTCCTTTATAGGTGGATTTTCGACCAGATCCACTCTCCCTTCAAAGCAAAAATCACATACGCTATATCCATCAGCAAATTCAAGAATAGCTTTTCTCGCTTCTGGAGTCAGTACGCCACCCCTCTGGATTGGGTGGACATTAATGTATTTAAATTCTGTATCTCTAGTAAGATTACGATATTTATCAAGATTCACTTTTCCTCACCCTCACTCATTCTCATTGGTGACATTTATTGCCTTTGCAATGACTTTTTCGTCAACCTCTCCTTCCATTACAACCTCTCCATCTACTACTAGTGTGGGGACTACCCATATTCCAAGCTCTTCAGCTTTCTTCTTACCATACTCTGTCCCCACATTAATCTCTTTGAATAAGACCTTTTCATTTAACATCCCGACTATGAGTTTCCTAGCCATATGGCAGTTAGGACATGTATCTGAGTAATACAGCTCGATATACCTCATAGGGTGAGAATTCTCAATTAACGGTATATATATCTTTATCATGAGGCTTTTCTTGCCTCAGCCTATTGAGATATAAACCAAGCAATTTCTAAAAAGAACTATTTGACAAATAGCCGGGATATTTTTATACTCAACTCATAAAGAAGACCAACAATCCCAAGAATAATAAGCTGATTAACCCCTGTAAAGTCTGGAGAGATTGTAGTAGCAAGCACAGCAAGAAGACCATATACCACAAGCCTCCTTTTTTCAAACCATTCAGGAGTGACAATGCCAATTCTGACTGCCAGAACCATCGGAATTGGTAACTGAAATACAAGACCGAAAGCAAAGAAAATTCTGAAAAGTCCCATCATGGTTTTCTGAACAGAGAATTCAGGAGCTATCTCCCCTGAATGGGCGATTACAATATCAAGAACTCGTGGAACTATGACAAAAAAGGCTAGAGAGACCCCCCCAATGAACAGAAGGTAGGACATGGGGATCAGGTACTTCAGGTATTTTCTTTCATGATGGAAAAGGCCTGGTTTGAGATACATGTATGTCTCATAAATCAGATAGGGGAATGCAACCAAAATGGAAACGAACAGTGAAAGAATCAACCTTGAGATTATCCATTCTGGTGGACTGTAAGCCACAATGTCAATATTTTCAGCAAAAAGCCTGTACCATAAAGCCACCATAACGTCATCAGAGAAGGGGAAAAAAATAGCAAACAGAACAGCAACAGAGATCAATACTCGGACCAAGCGGTCACGTAATTCTTTTATGTGCATACTTAGAGGCATTTCTTTATCTTCAGGTGGATAAGGCCTATCAGTTGTGGTAGCGTTTTTCAGGTTCTCTCCCTGTAACTCCGAATCATGGATCTCTTCTTTGTTTTCTCCGTTATCAATATCCCGTTCACTGTTATTCCCGTTATTTTCTATATTGTCGTCCTCCATCCAATCCCTTCTATCTGACAGCCTTCAGCCTGATCTGCCTCAGGTACCCGGGGGAACCAAAATCTACCACATATGCTGTTGGAGCTATGACAGGTAATCCATACCCGGTCAGTATTCGTATGATCTCTCCTGCCTGAACTGCACAGGTTAAAGTATAGATGACAGGATTGGTGACTGGTTTCTCGTATCTTACTGCACAATATTTAATGCCATCCGGCAGAAATGTAGTAATTATCTCTGGAATAAATGGTACTCCTAGATCCTCTGCCACATTGGAGCTAAGTTCCATGTGTTTATGAGCTACAATAACATCTGCACCCCTCAATTGTCTCTTAAAAGCTAGGTAGTCATCCTCAGGAAAGGTATATGTGGTAATCTCAACTCCCTCTTTTTTAGGGGGCATATCATCATAAGAATTGGCTTCCTCAACATTAAGGACGGGATCAATGGAAACATCGGATGCAGTTATATGGTCACCCACATATCTGATACACCCAACTCCAGATCTCCAGAGCAGCTCTGCAAGAAGTCTGCTCCCAACTACACCCACTTTGTTCTTTTTTAGATACTCGACTTTGTCTGCTGTTAACCATTTTTTCCAGAAAAAAGTCTCCAGACCCATCATATCCCTCTATGCAGTGCTTTCATCAGATCGTATTTGGTTACTATTCCCTTGATTTTATTCCTCTCCATAACGAGAAGAGCCTGATGTTCCATAAGCAGCCGGGAAATCCTGTCGAGAGTGGTTTCTGACGTGATGAAAGGAAAAGGTTCAGACATTACATCACCTACCAAAACTCCCCCAGCTTCGGTTAGACCTTTTTCCACTATAAGTCTTAAGACTGTACCCTCTGATATACTACCAATTGGGGTACCACTCTCTATTACGGGTAACTGAGATATATTGTGACGTTCCATTAGCTCAATAGCCTTTAGAAGGGTATCGTCTACGTTTACAGTGACAACAGGAGATGTCATAATGTCCATAGAGGTGATGTTCTTACCGTCAATTTCTTCAAGAGCCCTGAATATTTTCCTCACCAAAGAAAGTTTAGGGTCAACTGTTCCCGATTCAATCCTCGCTATCATTGGCTGACTAACTCCAACCAGCTCTGCAAGACGCTTTTGAGTTATTCCTAGTTTTTTTCTTCTCCGCTTAATCTCTTCGACATCATACATGGCAGATTCACATCTATTCTATCGTTCCCGGTTCACCTGGATTAATCTGGCAGGCCAGACCATATAAAATTTTTGACATCCAGGAAAGAGAAACAATAGATAGCAAGAGAGAAGATTTACGTTTTAAGCCTCGTGCCACAAAAAGGACAGATCACCCACTCTTCTTTGATTTCTTTTTTACAATTGGGACATCTAACTTCCAGAGTGCTTTTCTTCAACTGATATCCACAATTAATACAGTAATTCCATTTTCCGGAGATAAGACTTTCACAGTTGCTGCATTTTGAGAATTCTTTCTCAAGAGACTCCAGCTCCATTTCTGTCCCACACTTTGGACAAAATCTCCAGTTAAAAGTGAGCATCTCTTTACAGTTTGGACACATTATGACCTCATACTTAAATTTAGGACCAAGAATGTTACGGATGGCTCTGAGAGATATTGCAGCTTCTCTTCTAACTACAGCATCGGTATCATTGGAAGCTAGGTATTCAAGAAGATTCAGGATATCCCTCATGGCAGTCTCATCAGATACTTCAAGATATCTCAGTTTATCAGGAGCCTTTTCCACCAGTTCAAAGATCTTTTTTATGGTAAGAAACCTAGTAGCAACTACCGAACTTCTTAAACCAAAAATTATTCTTTTCTTTTCCTCATCAGTGAGGGGGATCAACGACATGAGCTCCAGCACCTATATACGAACCCCGAACTCCATCTTGCATTTGTAACCTTTTTCTGTTTTAAATATCTTCCTATCAATAAGAGAGTGTTCCATAACCACAGAATTCAAAATGCTAGAAATTAAAAGCTCAACAGGACATTGGGAGGGAGGATCCATATCAAGTTTCTCTCTTACTTTTTTCCCCATATGGTGGGGACATCCATGTATGGTCACTTTCAATATAGATTCATTGGCCTCTACCACAATCTTATCGGAGCCCACTGCATTTTTAAGTACCAGTTCCAGAAATTCACCGTATACATTACTGAAACTCTCTTCAGAGAACTTTTCAAAGCTCAAATTTTCCGACATAAATCCTAAGATTCGTTCACCATATTTAGACACTAGATGATCCATTATCTCTTTCTCCATACCGAAATCCTGGAGAGAGGCAATAAGAGTTCTCAATAGCAGCATTTCAAGCAACATGGCTTTTTCATATTTCTCACCAACTTTAAAAAAATCTCTCTTTTCCAGATTAATCACCTCAATGTGATTTCTAAAAACATACCATCATGTACTTTCAGGTCAAAATCCTTGGCTACTGATGAAAGCCAGTCCTCTATTTCTGTTAAAGATATGTATCTGTTAAAAGAGGGGATGAGAGAATTATAAAAAGAAAAACTACTATCGAATTTTGGAGTGACATCTGGAAAGAACTCATTAAAAATCAGTATCTTGCCACCTCTGGCTACTGCATTTACCATGTTCTTCAGAGCCTGTCTGAAATTATGGATGTACTTAAACGTGAGGTTGCATACTACGTAATCGTATTTCCTTTTTATGGTTATCCTTTCTTCTACAGATAAATTCTTCAAAACAGCCCAGTCTATTCTAGATGATCGGATTCGCCTACTGGCCATATTCAGGAGGTTTTTTGATCTATCTATTCCCGTATACAACCCATTTGGACCTACTAATGGAGCGAAAAAAAGTGGAGATGCGCTCCCACATCCCACATCCAGAATTGAGTCTCCATTGGATGGACTCATCAGATCCGCTATAACCTCTCTGACAACTCTGAACCAAGTTCCATGAAGCCATATATCCCATAGATCAGAGTCTTTTTCAAAACCCAAGGTGATATTCGGATGATTATTGCTGATCAGATAATAGTAAGAGGTCTTAGCCACTGATTGATAAAACGCAATGAGATCTGGATCTACATTGAGAAAAACACATCCATCTCTGAAATTTATTTTATACGGATTTTCATTTTCAAACATCCTTTCAAAATAGGATACAGTCTTTTCCAGATACTCCTTGTTTGGGAAATCGATTTTAGAAAGTATTTCTTCCCGACTCAGTCCCTTTTCCATGAGCTGAAGAATTCCTGTCCTAACTCCAAAAAGAATGGACTGCGCCTGAAGATGATGATAGACAAATTCAAGGGAATTTTTGATGATTTTATGTCTATCCGAAGTTGTGTTCTCCTCCATGTCCAGATTCAGTTCCATTTCAGGGTTATCTCCGTTCAGGATTAGGGTCTTCAATTCATTCAACGTTTTCTCATGTGTCCTTAACAACTCTAGAATTTTATCTGTTTTCTTTATCACTGTAACCCTCCTAAATAAGTCTCTTTGATATATTCGGCCACTTCATTCCCATAATCCGTAATTCTGTAATACCGGTATCCATCTTTTTCAAGGATCTCTACAAGACCGAGTTCTATAAGTGAGCTGTTGCCATTATATCTGTTGCCCATGCCCTTGAGGCACCCGAGGACATTGGAGGGGTCGGACCTAACACCTCTTGCGATTTCAGAAAGATATGTATACCGGGGATAGATCCTAGCAAGAAAAATGAGAATTTTTTTTCTGAGATCACTCTTGTTTAAAGAGCGAATTATTAAAGGGTCAATCAGGAAGATCTTTGTGTTTATCACCTGATTACCCTCCCTCACCAATAATAATCGCTAAAACTATTACAGGCTCACCTAACGAGATTTTTATGCCTACCATCCATCCCCTCCTAAATTATCAATGGTCATCATAATCATCATAGCTCACTATATATATATTTTTTGTTTTAATTCTCACATTGTTATTAATACAGCTCAATAGACCTTCAAGAGCCAAAGGATAACATATTCACCATCACCTTTGAAGCTATATACACTATCACCGATGAGACCCATACCATACCTACAAAGTGATTCAGAGAATTCATTAAATGTCCTCCATCAGTGATTCTGATAGAAATTGCTGCGAGGAACGAATGACCTATGAGAACGAAGTATATAAGGTTGAACACCCAAGAAAGATCTTCTTTTGGAGTCGTATATATGATGTTCTGTACAAACTCAGAGGTAATGTTCATGGAGAGATACATCTCATTGATCCCTTTTGCTATCCCGAATGAGACGAAGAGGGCAAAGGCCACACCAACAATGAGACCATAGCTCAGACCTATATAACTGGCTGTTGTCTGGAACCTCTGCTTTCTGAGCTCATTTATCTTCGTAAAGTTGTCTGCAATTATATCTGCTACCTCTTCCGGTTCGCTACCCAGCCTGATGGACTCAACAAACATTTCCACAAATCGATAAATAAGATTGCTACCAGTATCAACAGAAAACAGTCTCCATGCATAGTCATTGTTGAGTCTGGTGCATAAGCGCTTATACAGGTTCTGTATGTCCTCAGTGAGGGGTCCAAAATCATGAGCCGTTAGATATTTCATTGACTCAAGAATCTGTCTACCACGAGCACTTGCAGATCCCCCGAGACTTCTCAAGAAACTTGGAAAGTTAAGATCCTTTCGCTTTATTTTCTCCTCTTCTTTCCTTACAGTCATTCCTGCGATTATCAGAGGTGTTAATGATAGTGATACTACAAACTCAAAGGGAATAGAGATTCCAAAAACAGGAGAAATAAAGTAATAAGCTGCTACAACAGCGCCACAGGAGACGATAGAGATTACAAGCCTCTTCAACAACATTCGATCCACATCAGTTACAATTTCAGAAGTATGCCATATGTTATCCTCAGGAACTTTATTCTTGAGAAAGTACACTATGGCTACCTCTGTTGACATTAAAATAAAAGCAATCATGATGACAAAAAACTTCAGACTCTGACCTGTGATAAATGGAACAATCATGGCAAAAGAGGCAAAGAAAGCGATGGATAGAATTATCGATATATAGATCTCCTTAAAAACATCAATATCATATAGTTTCCCTCTGTAGACTGTAGCATAGTCCGACATCACCACAGTCTGCTCTTTTTTGAGGAAAGAGTCCATAGATTCCCCACTGTCAAGAGAATGAGCAAACCTATCAAGAAAATCAGCAAATATCTCACTGGGAGTTCGTTTTGCAAGGAATCTGCAAGCTTGTGCTAGACTTCGTCCCCATTTTTCCATGATTACATACAGTTTTCCAGTCTCTTTGGCCAGCTCTTTATATTCCTTTTTCTCAGAAAGGAGTCTCATGACTGTTTTTCTATCCACTTCAGAGGTCGATAATACTCCAAGATTAGTAATATAAAAATGGAGGTTATTGTTTATCTCATTCCTTCTACTATCTGCGATTATTTTGGGATATAGCAGGCCCACTATAACAATGAAAACGGGAACCGTCATGACCAGGTAAGAAATGGGTCCAAGAAGAGATAGAAGTGGAACCACAAAGAGCAGCATGACTAAAGCTGCTACTGCTGCCAGAACGACGACTGGCAATAAAATCTTTTTCTTATAGGTCTCTGGATGAAGTCCAGCTCTCTCTACGTATCTCATTCACTCACCTTCCAGAATCATATGGTAAAAGGTAAACCCTCCAGTCCCTTTCTATAGAAAGCTCTGATGAGATCATTTACTCTAAAATAATCAAACACATTGTGAGCTATCATCTCTTCAATGATTTTTGCCCTTAACTCCAGTTCATTGTATATTTCTCTGGTATCTTCAAATCCTGCTGTCTCAGCAATTTTGTTTTCCAAAATGTAACTGTTGTTAAGACCCCTGAAGATATGCCGATCTGTTACCGGGTCCCACTGAAACACCGAACGTGTAACAACACCACCTACCTCTTCATAGTAACCCTCTATCTCCTCTATAGAAGTACATCTCCTCAGAAATTTTCCCTGGCGATATACTGCCTGCTGAATTAAAACAACATTCAGATTATCTATAAAGGTGATGGGCACATTTATTGGATCGCCAGTGAACCGCTGAATCATCTTTTTTACTGAAGCCGCATGGAAAGTTGAAATCACAGGATGGCCAGTTTGCATTGCTTGAAAAGCTATATTCCCTTCTTTACCCCTTATTTCCCCTACAATTATATAATTAGGTCTCGATCTCAATGCAGCTCTTAGAAGGTCAAATAAATCCACCCTTCCAGTCTCTCCTCTCTCTCTGGTAAGTAATTGTTGCCACACACTGTGTGGTGGGAGAACTTCAGCAGTGTCTTCGGCAGTATATATCTTCGAATCTGGTTTGATGAATGGTAGCATAGAATTAAGCGTAGTGGTTTTTCCCGAAGCAGTTTCTCCGCAGACAAACACACTCATCCCATATTCAAGACAGAGCCACAAGTATGCTGCTTCTTCTGAAGAAAGAGTACCCCATGCTACTAGTTGTGTGATACTTAGAGGAACTTCTGAAAATTTCCTAATGGTGAAACTTGGACCTTTCAAACTGACATCTGTACTGAAAACAATGTTTATTCGTGAACCATCTGGAAGAGAACCATCCACGATAGGGTTCGCCTCACTTACCGGCCTGCCGATCCTCTCTCCCATGTTTTTTAGATATTCAGTGAGAGCTATATCATCTGCCCAAAAAATATTGGTGTTCATCATTCCAAAAACCTTGTGAACCACATGGGTGTTTTTTGGTCCTATAACGTGAATATCCTCGATATACGGATCCCGGATTAACGGTTCTAATGCTCCTGTACCAAGTACATCCCTTTTGATAAGATAGAGGAATTTCTCTTTTTCTGCTTTAGATACTGGAATCTTTCCTTTTTTGAACTTACCATTTTTTGAGACATTGCTCACTTTGATGGTTTTCCGGTACAATTTATCTACTAGAGCTTCCATTTCTCTATCATCTTTTGGCAACTCTTCCGTTGCAGCATATTCTAGCATTTTATTCAAAATAGCTTCATATCTCGTCTCCTCAGATTCTGTTTGTAACCGTGGTTCAATCGCCAGATACCTCTTTATTCCTTCTCTGGTTGTAGATACATGTACAAAGATTGGGTCTCCTACTGGGTACAGAATGTTTGGATATGGGAGTTCCTTTAGTTCTCTAGATACTGTTGGAGTGAACTCTGGAATTTTACCCTCTTTTTTCCTGAGATTCTCAAGATACGTTCTTAGATGAGGGTTTCTTTTCAATGCCTCTTCCAAAGTCATGTCACACCCTCACGATACTGCTGCTATCTCTACCACCAAGCCGATTTTTGGTTCCACTCTGAAGGTAGTGATTTTCTGGTAATTACCCTGGGCCCGGTTGTATTTTTTGATGATCATGATGTTCTTCAAATCTCCTCCAAACTCCTTTACCTTCGTTTCTATGAGAATGGTTGCTGCAAACTCCAGCTCTTTTTCTATCTCGCGGGGTAACTCACCTGAGTTAACTGTAAAAATCACTACTTTTCCCGTTCCTGTTATCCTTTTCATAAACGCCAGAAGGTCTACTGCCTTTTCTTCATTTATTTCCTGCTTTATCAAAGAAGAGAGGGAATCTATGAAAATCGCATCATGTTCGAACAGAGATTGGGCTTTCATCAATTTATCGACGAAATCATCTCTGCTTTTAGGTTCACTGATAAGAGGATACACGGGTATGAAAAGGATCAGACCGTTTATCAGATGTTGAGAGACCCTATACCCAAGAGAGTTCATCTGATTGATGAAATCCACTGTTGTCAGTTGAGTTGAAATAAAGGTAACTGGAGTTCTGCTGTTCAGAAGACCATAAGCAATTCGCTGACATATCACTGATTTGCCTGAACTATTTTCTCCTTTTATCATAACAAGGGACCCAGTAGGAATCCCTCCACCCACTTTCTTGTGAAATTCATCCCCAGAAAGCTGGATTTCTAGCATGTGCAACCCTCATATGCGGAAATCCAGAGAATCGGAAGCTCCTTCATAGGTGATTACTTTGATGGTATGGTCACCAGAAGTCAGATTTGTCATAACCCCAATAGTACCCACGTCAGCCAAAGAGAGATATCCCTGATTTCCCGGAGATGTTACAGTGAGATTGGCTGCTGGTATAAGCTGACCATCTATGAGAACAGATAAAGAAGTGGAATCAAAAAGTATCTTCTCTTTTCCAATATTCTTAACATAAAAGAGATAATAGTTTCCCTGCTTTGGTATAACAACGGGATCGTTAATTATCTCAATGTCAGAAGATAGAGCTTTTGTGAGCAATTCCTCTTTGGCCTGTAGACCTATGGTGATTTTATGGGTTGTGGTCCCAAGTACTGCAGCAACAGAAGTTGCCACAATAAGAGTGGCTATAAACAATATTATATTTGCAGCACTTGTTCCAAATCCCATATTTCACACCACATAACTACCATATATCTCTATTCCATTTCCAGTTACCACCTTGAATCTATGAGAGCCGCTTCCAGATAATCCAGAAACATAAATCATCACACTATTTTCAGGGTACAACAAACCATCCGGACTGAACACAAAGTTACGAGGAGTTCCATCTACCAGCACTGTAAAATCGTTTACATCTAAAGTGATGGAGCCATCATTTTTTATAGATATGATCAGCATGTATTCAGTGGCGTTGCCTGATATAGATGTATTATTGACTGTAATCTCTGTATTTTGTTTCTCCACAAAACTTTCCTTTCTTTCCTCCATCACCTCCTTTACCTTTTCAAATCCGGCATCAACTGCACTGTATACAATAGAGACTGAAGCAATAAATGCCACAAGTATGATTGAAAATGCTGCAATCGTGCTAAATCCCATGTAATTCCTCTGACCTCCTCTTAATCCTGCTTATTTCTCTGTCCAACTGATCAATCAGATCTTTGTCCAGCCTGGCCCCTCTAAGTTTCTCTATATAGAGGAGAGACTGTATGTGATCAAGAGCTGTCAAGTAACCTGCCGGTCTCCAGTCACTTTCCTCATGATACGGTTTTATACCTCTTGCCAGTCTGATAAGTTTCGACAATACTTCATCAGTAATCCATTCTATGTCAACGTAGTATTCCAAAACATCTTCCAGTCCTGAGTGTCCAACTTTCTCGATGAGAAATTCCACCCACTTCAGAGCTAGCATAATCCCTTCTACATCTTTTGGTAGTTTCTGAAGCCTAGCTTCTGTAGGATACGATGGAGCCAGTACATGTCGATTTACAATCCCTGGTTCAACTCCTTTTATTACCTCTTCCACTTTCTCCATTTTCTCACCAGCTTTCGGTAGTTTTTCTACCTCAGGTTCAGGTTTAGCAATTTCTCTGGGAGGTTCAGATATCCTTGAAAGAGACTTTTCAAGGGTATTACTTAGCTGATCTATCTTGCTGGATAACTCACGGATCTTTCTGCCCTGATCCGCATCTTGAAACTTCCTTAATGCCCTGTTGATCACTTCATTTAACTGAGCTTCCGTCAGAATCCTAGTAGAGAGACTCTCCTTAAGATCTCTGAGAAGGAATGAGGGTAATTTCCCGCGAAGAGCCTCTACTTTTTGTTCTATTTCTTCAGGGGTAAGATATCCCTTTGACTCAACTTCTTCAAGACTTTCACCCCTATCCCTAGTGGGAGTTTTCTCGGCCAATTTCTCCGGCTCTTTTTTGTTTTCTTCTTCAGCATCTTCGTCGATACGAATTACCTTCTTTATATCCTCTTCATCCATCAAATCTCCTCCATCAACACCTCATTAATGATTTCATCCACATCGAAGGTTTTTCCGGTAATTATCCTCATATCGATGAGAAGATCATCCATCATACTGGATAAACGTTCAAAATTCTTTTCCAACCTTTCCAGCTTCTCCATACTAACAGCAGTGACTTTGGAAATTCCAATGAAAGGATTAACCTGAGATGAGACAACTTCATATAACATCATTATATCCTGAATATTTCCATCCATACGGGACATCTCGTTTCTAATTTCATTAATTTCTTTTTTAAGATTGTTTAGAGCTATATCAAGTCGTGGAAGCCGATTATCAATCTCGTTCAATCTTTCTATAATCTTCGTCTCCCCTTCTTCTTGTTCTTCTTCTCTCTTCTCTTCACCACTTTCCTCATTTTTGATTTCCAGCTCTTCGAGTTCTTCTTCTACCACCTCCTCATCCCTCTCCTTAGTCTCGGGAACCCTTCTAAGTTTTTTTGCCAGTTTGCCTATCATTAAATATTCCTCCTCTCAAAAAAATAAAAGAAGGGGTTTATTGTAGATCCACAATGTTCGTTGTATAGGCTGGTGGTGTTGTGAACTCTATAATACCTGGAGATCCGAATTCAGGTACAACTTTCCCTGTTATCTCTGTTCTCTCAGATACGTTTCCAAATACGTCACTTAGGTCCACTATCAACGCAACTTTGTCTCCCTTGTTTATAGTCGGATAACTTGATGTGAGAGAGCTGTCTGCATCCTGTAAAGTCACTACACCAAACGTTTTGTCTGTCAAATTAGCACTAGCCCAAAGACTGATTTCGGTACTGTTGAAAATGTCGTTAACTCCGGTAGCGTCTTTATCCAAAAAGAGGTTGGTATTGTATTTCAACTCCGCATTCTTTGATCCATCACTCAGGATTATTCTTGAATTAGCCAAGTCTATCCCTTTACTTCCTGCATTAGGTGATATATAAATCACCATTTTCTCCAGATCTCCACTTGTGGGAGGACTTGCACTGGTGTATCCTATTACCCCATCTACCTGAATACCGCTTGCCACTTGTTCAGTGCTCTCTCTACCTGTGGTTGAAGCTTTCTGCTCCAAGAACCCTGCGGTCTGTATGAGAACTGCTGCAGCCACTGCCGCCACCAGTACCATGGCAATGAAGATAATCAGTGTGCCTATACCCATGGCACCTTTTTCGTCTTTAATCAGGTTCTTCTTAATGGCTCTCACCTCCTTAATTATGTAAAAGTTTATTATAAAAGTAATTTATTCGTAGTTATCTATGTATGGCTTTATGTAGGTAAACGTGTAGGTTAAGAATCCCGGTCTCCCTTCAAGTCAATCTAAAAGTTAAAAGTTTCAGCATGTAACACATCACATTAAAACTCTTTGGCTATAAGGTCTTGATTACATATCTAACCATTATTCTTTGAAAGCAAAAGACCTCCCAACATTAAAGAGCCAATCATGGGGGAATTGTTTATATATCTTTGATAGATACAGTGTACCGGTGGATGCCTATGAAGAGCTATATGAAAATCTGGTTCAGCAGTGAGGGTGCTACCCCTTCGGACATCAATCAGAGGCTCATGTCCCTTGGATTCGAACCCATCCAGGGAGAGTACGATTACGTCTACGATTGGAAAAGAGATCCTCGAATGGAAGAAATTCTTTCTCTGGCAGACAAAGTTCATCTTACCCTTAAAGGTATGAAAGTCTTGTTTAAATTGAAAACAGATAATACGACTGGACCAGCAATTCCAGGTGGTAAACTGTAATTTATGGATTTAAATCGAGATAATGCCTAAGAATATAGAATATCTGGTAAGAGAAGGCGAGAAGGAAAATATCGAATTTAAAGAGTACCTTACTCGGGATATTCATCTTTCTGAAAGTAGATTTGAAAATCTTGTCTGCCAGCTCAACCATAGGCTCATTATGGGAAAAGGAGAAGCATTATATGTCATTGGAGTTACTGATAGTGGCGACTTAAAAGGCATCCCCGCCAAAAGGCTTGAAGAGAGCCTATACATTCTTGATATCATGGCTACTGAGTTAGGGGCCGAAATCAAGGATATAGAGAATCACAGAGTAGATGGTGGATATATATCTCTTGTCACTATAGTAAAAAGGGGTAAGCCCAAGGAACATATTTTAATAGGTACTGCAGGTCATGTGGACCACGGAAAAAGCACTCTTGTTGGGACTATTGTCACTGGAACAAAAGACGATGGAGCAGGAAAAACACGTTTATTTCTGGATGTTCAAAAACATGAAATCGAGAGAGGACTTTCTGCCGATATATCCTATGCTGTGTATGGCTTCAAGAATGGAGAGACCATATATCTTAAAAACCCTTTAAACAAACATGAGAAAGCGAGAGTGGTAGAAGAAGCTGAAAAACTCGTGTCATTTGTTGACACTGTAGGCCATGAACCATGGCTCCGAACTACCATCCGTGGACTGGTGGGTCAGAAACTGGATTATGGTTTGCTGGTAATAGCCGCAGATGATGGTATCACGAGAACTACCAGAGAACATCTTGGAATTCTTCTTGCCCTGGAACTACCCACAATAATAGCAGTGACCAAGATTGATAGAGTGTCAGAAAAAACTGTTTCGATGATTATCAAAGAAATACATCAACTTCTGAAAAGTATTGGGAGGATTCCTTTCACCCTCACCGAAAAGAGTGATATAAGTAAAGTGGTCCATCTGTTTGGCGAACAGGGTCATATTTTTGTCCCCATAATTGAAACCTCTGCTGTTACTGGAACAGGGCTGAATATTCTGAACGAACTGATAAAACAGCTTCCTAAACGTAGTTTCCGTTATAAAGAGGATTTCCTCATGTATGTGGATAAAGTGTATGTAGTCTCTGGAGTGGGAACTGTAGTAAGTGGAACCATAAAACAGGGAATTGTGAAGGAGGGTGACGAAGTATTTTTAGGTCCGGACAGCACGGGAGAATTCATCGAGACAAAAGTACAGTCTATTGAGATCCATCATTATCGAGTTGAACAGGGGATGGCAGGAGATGTGGTAGGTATTGCAGTAAAAGGTATTAAAAGTGAGCACATTCGAAGAGGAATGGTCCTCACAAAAAGTAAACCTGCTCCTGTAAGAACCTTTACGGCAGAAGTCCTTGTATTCAACCATCCCACCAGAATTGGAGTCGGGTATGAGCCAGTAATACATCTCGAGACCATATCAGAAAGCGTGGTATTTGAAGAAATTGAAAAAAAATACCTAAAAGCTGGAGACAGGGGCCGGGTTAAGATCAGGTTTAAATATCACCCATACCACATCCTTAAAGGTCAGAAATTCATTTTTCGAGAAGGAAGAAGTAAAGGATTCGGGAGGGTTATTTCCTGTGAGGCTGAACTTTAACCGAGCAATAATCCTTGCAGAGGGATTGTTTGGTGAGCCACATTCCAAAACAGCAGTAGGATTGATCCGCTACAGCCCTGAAAAAGTTGTCTGTGTGTTAGATAGTACTAAAGCCGGATACACAACCAAAGATATTGTAGGAATACAAGACATACCCATAGTAGGAAATATTATTGATGCCATGAAGTTTGAGCCTGACAGCCTGATAATAGGCATAGCCCCTATCGGAGGTGGTTTTCCTGAAGAATGGAAAAGTATCGTGATCACAGGGATTAGACGTGGACTGGATGTGATTAGCGGTTTACATTATTTCCTGAGTGAAGACCCTGATATAATGAGTGAAGCAGAACAGAATGGAGTGAATATAATTGATGTAAGAAAACCTTCAGACAACCTTACGGTTTCCTCAGATAAACTGAAAGATTTTGACGGGGTAATTGTACATACAGTAGGTTCAGACTGTTCTGTGGGAAAAATGACCACCTCTATTGAGCTGGCACGATTTGCAGCCCATCAGGGTCTGAAATCCAAATTTATCGCAACTGGCCAGACTGGGATTATGATAGAGGGAGATGGAATCCCTGCTGACAGGATAATATCCGATTTCCTGGCTGGAGCTATCGAAGCTGAGATCATGAAATACAGGGATTATGAGTTTATCAGTGTAGAAGGACAGGGTTCAATAATTCATCCAGCATACAGCGGAGTAACTCTCGGCCTTCTCCATGGATGTGCTCCTTCAAAACTGGTATTATGCCATCAACTTGGAAGAGATACCATAGAAGGCTACAATCGACCGATTCCCCCCCTGAGGGAATTGATATTCCTGTACGAGAGACTGGCTGGATATATAAAAGAGGCCAAGGTAGCTGGTGTGGCTTTAAATACATGGGGTTATGGCGAGAAAGAGGCCCTTAAGTCCATCCAAAAGCTGGAAGAGGATCTTGGTGTTCCTGTTACTGATCCCGTTAGATTTGGAATTGAAAAACTTTTCAGGGCGATAATGGAGGACTGAAATACAATGAAAATCCACTGTATTCCCCTGGAAACTCCTCTTAATCTTGAATTCAGAATTTCTAGAGAAAGCATGGTTAACTATAAGGGGTTGATTATTATCGCAGAACATGATGGAATTACTGGAACTGGTGAGGGAGTGCCTTCTTCATACTATGGACATACTTTGAAGGATGTCCTAGAAGAGTGCACCTGCATAGACCACAAAAAAATCCATTCATTAGAGGACTTGAAAATCATTAAAACCGAATTAACACCCTTAAAAACCTCTATTGACCTTCTCTACCATGACCTTAAGGGGAAAGAGGATAAAAAACCCTTATTTAAACTGTTAAATTTGAGCCATGAAAAAAAGGAGTCTTCCATAACTATCCCTCTTACCGAGAGTTCTCACATACCCGAGATACTTGACGAGTCTGGAATCAGCATCATTAAGTTAAAACTGGGTGAAGGAGTGAAAAAAGATTTAGAACGATTAAAAGCTATCAGAGAACATACAGACTGTCCTGTAAGAGTGGATGCCAATGAAGGATGGACTAGAAACGAGGCAACTCAAATGCTAAAACTCCTAGAGAGACATGAAGTTGAACTGGTAGAACAGCCTTTGCAGAAAGATGATATATCAGGACTGAGAAAACTCAGATCCCTTACAGACATACCTATTTTCATTGACGAACCCATAGTATTTCCAGAAGATGTGGAAAAATATGCTGATGCGTGCGATGGAGTTGTTGTAAAAGTTATGAAACATGGAGGGGTGACTCCTACACTTAAATGTATAAAGAGGGCCAAAGAGCTGGAAAAAAAGGTGATGATTGGATGCTTTCTCGAGACCTCTCTGGGAATAACAGCAGCTTCACATCTCTTAAGCTTGGTGGATTTTGTGGACCTTGATGGCAACCTGTTCCTTGAGAATGATCCATTCACTGGGGCTAGAATAACAGGTGGTAGTATTGAGCCCCCCCTAAAACCCGGAATTGGTGTTGATTTTTCACCCTCGTTTACGTTTTTTTAAACTTTTTTGAGTCTTTTAGAGAGTGAAAATTCTCTCTTACTTTTTCTTTAACATCAAATCTAGCGCCGGAGGAGGGATTCGAACCCTCGCGTCCGTATGGACACTGGTTTAGCAAACCAGCGCCTTAACCGCTCGGCTACTCCGGCTTCATCAGCACTTCATCTCTGGTTTTTGGGTTATATAAACATAATGGTGGGCCCGCCTCAGGTCGCCCGAACACCACCACCAGAACGGTCCCTGATCCATTCTCATCCCCGGAACCTCATGAGCATCGAACGTCCGTGGTAGGTCTGCTCCCTTCCGGGCCTAAACCGGTGCCCACGGTAAATATGAGGAGACAGTCCCTACGGAAAGCCCCCTCATAACCGCCGATCCCATGAGACGGGGACTCATGGTCTGGACCAAGGTATTCATGGTGGTATGCTCGGACTCCCATCGGCTTCGCCCCCCGCATATCGACGATTTCGGGTTACAGGTGACGCCGAGCCACCCGGGCTAGCCCACCATCTCATCATAAAGGCAAACTATTTAATATCTCTGTCGGTTAATCTTATAGTATGTATGAAGAAGCTATAGGTTTTATTGCTGGAAATGCAAGGAGAAGGCAGATTATAGAAATACTGGAAGCGAGTAAAAAAGCAACTCTAGCTGAACTCTCTAAAAAAACTCACAGCCCCGCAAAAATAATTTCCACAATGATGGATGAAATGGAAACTAAGGGATTGGTAAAACATGAAGGCGGGGCATATGTTCTAACTGAGCTGGGAGATGAAGTGGCAAAAAAAATTAAGGGGGTCTAACCAAACTAACATCACCGTTATTATGTGATTTAATCGAGAGGTCTCCTATGAATAGTAAGTTTGTTCTAAGCGCCAACATCCTAAAAGATGCCGAATTTGTGGCAGTTCTTACTGGTGCAGGTGTTTCAGCAGAGAGTGGCGTTCCCACTTTCAGAGGGAAAGACGGGTTGTGGAAAAATTTCAGAGCAGAGGATCTGGCAAGCCCAGAAGCCTTTAAAAAAGATCCAAAGCTAGTATGGGAATGGTATAATTGGAGACGTGGTATTATATCCAAAGCAAAGCCCAATCCTGCCCATATGGCCCTTGTTGAGCTAGAAAAGATCTTCAAAGATTTTTATTTGATAACTCAGAATGTTGATGGACTCCATTTTAAAGCTGGAAACAAGAAAGTTGTTGAACTTCATGGGAATCTGTGGAGATTGAAATGTATAAATAAAAACTGTTACAGGTTTGATAATCCCATCTATAACTACGAGGTTCCTTTGAAAAAAATTCCGCCTACTTGTGAGTGCGGGTATCTAATGAGACCCGATGTGGTTTGGTTTGGAGAGTCCTTGCCTCCTGATGCCATTAATAAGGCATATGAAATCGCTGAAAATTGTGAAGTTATGCTGGTTGTAGGCACATCTGCTGTTGTCCAGCCAGCAGCATCTCTTCCTTTGATTGTCGCCCAAAACGGTGGAAAGGTGATTGAAATAAATTTAGAGCCAACATATCTCTCTTCTGTCGTTAACTTATCCATTCTTGGAAAAGCAGGAGAGATTTTACCCAGAATACTTGATCTCCTGATGTAAATGAGTTGAGCTCTAAAAATATTTTTTCTAACTTAGGATATCAAGAGCCATGGAGGAGATGGGGGAAATTACAGTTTTAACAGCTTCCTGAGCTCTCTTGACGTAAACCAAAATACTGCTGCGAAAACTGTAAAAGAGAGAACAATATATCCTTTGTACGCCTCTTCTGAGTAGCCAGACGAGATCAAGCTCATCCCATAAAGAATTGAGAAAATTCTAAAACCCACTCCGGATCTGTATATACTAATAGGCTCAACGATTATATTTACTATCTGACGATATTTGAGCAGCCAGAAAAGGAAATAGAGAATGATTCCCACACATACCGCCGAAATGAGTACTACAACATACCAGGATAAACTGAATTTTTCGAATACCAGCCATATTACTGCCAGAGATGCCCCAATATCAATAATAATTCTATTGAAAACCGGCCTGTAACCAATTTTGATTAACATATATATCATAGATATATTGACATATATCAGAATCGTACCCATTACAATTGCTGCAATATCCAACAATATCGTGTTCACATAGTTTGGCCTGGCAAGTTTCCAAACTCCCGTGACCCATATCAGGATGAGGGAGAGAGAAAGTATGGCAATATGATAAATTGCTTTGTCAACCTTTCTGTTCAAATAGTCTTCAATCTCTTTTCTGTCTGGTTGAAGGAGAAAACTCAGAGCAAAACCGGAAAACGCAACCACAAAAAATCCGGTGAATATTATTATCATCCTCGCTTGGTCCAACATATCCATGCGATAAAGGCAATGTTTTTTATGGATATATATTTTTTTTGCTAGAAAGAGAAAATTTATCAATGTTTTAAGTACCTAGATAAAATTTAATAGAGTTTTAGACAATAGATTTTCCACCAAGTACATATTACCGAAGATTCTACATGATATCTGTTATTTTACTTCACTCTCAATAGATGGATTCATTCAATTATATAGTATGCCTTCACAGAGGAAAAACTCACACAAAGGAGGGAAAAAAGATAATTTCAAGTTTATAAACCTCAGTTAAATCAGATAAAATATTCATATAATTAAAAAAGAAAAGTGAAAACTATGATAAGAGGAATAGACAGAGTAGGGATTGGAGTTAGAGATCTGGATTCTGCCATCGAAATTTATACGAAAAGACTCGGATTTAAGGTAGATAAAATCTATGAAAATGAAGTCGAGAAAGTTAGAACTGCAGTTATCTTTTCTGATGGCTGTATTCTTGAACTAATCCAACCCCTTTCAGATGACTCTCCAGTGGCTAAATTCCTGGCCAAAAGAGGAGAGGGAGTAAATTACATTTCACTCAAAGTGGAAGATCTAGATCGAGCTATTAATGAGTTCAAAGCAAGAGGGTTGAGGGTTTTACGGGAAATTCCTACTACAATAGAAGGGAGGAAATATACATTCCTTCACCCAAAAGATACTACAGGAGTCCTTTTTGAAATTACTGGACCTTGACATTCATAGAAACTGATAACCTGTTCCACAATATAACATGTTGGATCAGGATGAGTGCCAATAGACTTGATCTCCACAATTAAGCTGCATTACAAAAACTAAAAAGATTAACCTGTGAAATAAATGGGCTCGGGGAGATTCGAACTCCCGATCTTCTGCGTGTGAGGCAGACGTCATAACCCCTAGACCACGAGCCCATTTCCTATATATGGATGACATATTGGATTAAAGTCGACTCATCATTCAGGCTATGCTTCTTTTCCTCGTTTTTTATTTAGATACACACCTACGGGATATAAGATTTATGGTATCTCCTCTATCTCTGTTCTAATAAAACCTTCTAATGAGATAGAACTCTCTCAACATAACGTAAAAGAGTGCATTCAATATTTGCTAGATCTCTTCTAAATATCCACAACAAAAGCCATTAATTTATTAATATGAGGAACCAAACCTACAAGTACTTTCCCTCATTACTTTGGTAATCTATAGTTTCCATACTCTTGGGTCCATTTCTTCTAAATCGCCCGAGATTACTCAATAAAGGCTTGGAGCATCAATTACAATGATTTTTTGATTTTAACCAGTAACAAGACAGATAAATGCCGGGAAAGTATATATACTCCATGATCGGACTATAGGCTATGGGACTTTTAGATAGAATGTCGATGGTGGTTAAAGCGAAGGTAAATAAGCTTTTGGATAAAGTAGAGGATCCCAGAGAAGCTCTTGATTACTCTTATGAAAAACAGCTTGAAATGCTGAGGAAAGTGAGAAAAGGCATCCTCGACGTAACCTCATCGAAAAAGAGACTGGAATTGCAGAAAAACAGGATAAAGAAGAACATCACTGATCTGGAGAGAAAGGCAAGAGATGCGTTAAGAGTTGGAAGAGAGGATCTGGCAAAGGCCGCCCTAGAAAGGAAGAAAGTGCTGGAACTGGAACTACCTTCAATTGATGCTCAGATTGAACAGCTTGAGATGGAAGAACAGAAGCTAATCAATACTGAACAGAGGTTGAGAGCAAAAGTAGACGCTTTTAAGGTCAAGAAAGAAGTGGTAAAAGCCAGATATACCGCTGCTGAGGCTCAGGTGGAGATAAAGAAATCCCTTACAGGAATTTCTGAGGAAGTTACAGATGCTTCCACCATCCTTGAGAGGGCAGAAAACAAACTTGAGGACATGGAAGCCAGAGCCCAGGCAATTGATGAGCTGGTTGATAAAGGTGTACTCGAAGGCCTTGAAGGAGATAGCATCGATGCAGAATTGAAAAAGATCACACTTGAGACTGAAGTAGATGAAGAGTTGAAAAAACTGAAGGAGGAGATGGGGAAATGATTGTAAGAGTTGTAGGACACGGACAGTACAGAATTGATTCCAGTCTTCTCCAGCAGTTAAATGCCATAGATAACCAGATAACTGAAAAGTTTGAGAGTATAAATGAAGAAGAGTTCAGGGAAAAACTCAAAGAGATGGTGGATCTTATATTATCCGGTGCAGAAAAAGTGGATGATGAAGAGATTGTTGAGTCTGATATAATCATTGACCCCGAGATAAGTCTGGAAGAGGCAAGAGAGATCTTTAAAGGCGAAGGGGCTTTTCCCGGATAAATCTTTCATACTTAAAAATCATATGTAGATCAGAAAGGAATATCCCACAAAGGGAACCATTCTTCAACTTTTTTTTCCACAGGTAGAATTTTTTCCATGAGATTGGCCACTCTAAGTTCCTGGGCTGTATTTCTCTTTTTCTCTGAGGGTTCTTCTGGTATGAACGGATAAAACTTCCCTTTCTTAAAACTATATATCCAGTACAGTCTGTAATCTCCCTCAAATCTGAATACCCCCACCAAAATCTGATTTTTCAAATTGTGGTCTTCAAAAACCGATTCCAGCATATACACTGCATTAACCAAATCCTCAAAGTCTTCATCTTCCATCAGGATCCATGTATATCCGTAAGAGTCCTTTTCTATTTGTGATCTGGTCTTGTATGAATCTTCAATCAATTGAAGCATTTCTCGGATTATATTCTCTGATTCTCTGTAATAGTGAGTTTTAAGTGGTTTAACAAGTATCCCTGCATTAGACGAAGGTCTAAGATCTAGATAGAACTCCATATCCACTACAGCGTCCAGTATGCCCAACAAGGACTTTTCACTTTTTTTGCTCCGGGAAAAAAGGGATCGTATTGATTTCATTTCAATAAAAATGAAATTCAGAGCCCTTCCATGGCCTTCTCTAACTCATCCAGTTTTTCAATTCTTTTCTTAATCGGTGGATGGGTGGAAAACAGGGACATGATAGTCTCTCCTGAAATAGCAGGGATTATGAAAAAGGCATTCATCCCTTCTACTTCCCTTAGGTCTCTGGAAGGAATTCTCGACATGAGGCCACTGATCTTTAACAAAGCTGTTTTCAGTGCTCCAGGGTTACCAGTTATAAGAACACTTCCCCTGTCTGCAGCAAATTCCCGGTAACGAGATAACGCCCTTATGAGCAAGAAACTGACGAACCATACCACTGCAGAGATAATGGCAATTATAATGGCACTGTTATCCCTTCTTCGACCCCACATACCTGCATATAAAGAGAAACGCATTATAAACCACGCTATTGTGGCCAGAAAACTGGCTATGGTTAGTACAGCCATGTCTCTATTTTTAATGTGACTGAGTTCATGGCCTATAACCGCCTCCAGTTCAGTTTTGTTAAGGGTCCTGAGCAATCCAGTTGTTACCGCTACAACGGATTTTGACCTACTCCTGCCCGTGGCAAACGCATTGGGAATGGCCATGTCAACAATGGCTATCTTGGGTTTAGGTAAATTAGCCATCATGCACAATCTGGATACAATTTCATGGAGTTCAGGAGCTTCTCTTTCATTGACAATTCTTGCACCTGTTGTTAAAAGAACAAGCCTGTCCGAGAAAAGAAACTGAGCTAGAATAAATACCCCTGCAAACATTGCGATGACAAGAAAACCTACACCATAAGCATACAAAAGGCTCAGGAATATAATGTACACTACGAATAATAGAAAAGAGGTCAATACCATTCTGAAAGTAAGGCCCCAGTCCCTGTACCACCTCTGACGCATTTTTATCACCTGTTGTTTTATGATATATTATTCCCAATAGGGGTTTAAAAGGATTGTGGTAGGAAAAATGGGGAAGCTAATCTGCTTTTAAATCCCACACTCAATGTCTATAGCCTCCCGAAAACTTGTTTACGAAACGAGCGGACATATAGTAAGGCATATAGTAAGCATTCACCAGGGTTTCCATATCTCGATTAATACTTTACACCTCAAGCATACATTGAAAGGGATTTTAGATACTCTGGATCCTCCCAACCAAGGGCGTAAACTCCATCATCCCTTTCCTCAATTATTATAACCGGCAAAGGACTTGGTGGTGGTCCTCCAACTACATTCCCAGTTTCAGGATCGTACAGACCTATATGACAGGGACATATAATGAGATTGTCGTTGGTAAGCTTATTGTTAACAATACACCCGAGATGTGTGCATATGGCTCCATAGGCATGATAGCCAGATGGGGTTCTGACGATGATGGCAGCTTTACCCATGAAAGTAAAATGCTTGGCCTGCCACACGTTAAGACTTTCTCCCCTCTCCAGCACCTTGACCTCTCCCGACATAGCCTTTCCAGAAGTGGTAGGCCAGAGGAACCTGATAAGGGTGCCAGTTATATCGATGGTAAGAACTGCACCAAATATCCCTCCTATGAATTTTAAGAAGTTTCTCCGTTGCATTTAACATATCCCCCCATGATATATCTTGTATAGATATATTAAATATTCGTATAAATAGTTTTTGGATAAAAAAGCAATACTTGAAAACCGGATAATAACTCCGAATGACTTTTTAGAGTGGAACTGTGACTATTTTGTTCTCATGGCGAATTTTTCTACGAAATAAGGATTTGATAAAATGGATTTTCTGTTACTCACGTGACTCTTGGAAAAATGCTTCAAACAATTCATAGTTTCTGGCAGTGGGTAAAATCCAACCCAAGGTAATGTGACTTGATGCATTCGACAACTAATATCCATGTAACTTGACTTGAAACTTCTAGCCAAGTAAGAGATATTAGATTTGAAAAAGCAAACTATAGGAATACTATCAGTGAATGCTAACAAATTGTAAAGCATGGCTTTACAATGGTGAACGGGCCGGAAGGGATTTGAACCCTCGACCGACGGGTATCTCCCCGCACAAGCGGTTAAGAGCCCGTTGCTCTGCCTGACTGAGCTACCGGCCCAGTTTTAAGAAACCAGTTTGACTGAGACGCTCTTTTATCCAGAGTTAGAGTTTATAAGGTTTATGGTATCTCGATACCCATATTATAGAATCCCCCTGAATAACCTTAATTAATGATAAGTTATAAGTTACCTCTATGGAGCTTCTCAGAAATAGAAAATCTGTCATGTGGTTTCTTATATTGAGTGAGCTTCTATTCCATGTACCGAGTCCAAATCAAAAAGAGATCGCTAATAAACTTCATGTTACTCCCCAAGCAATTTCCGAATATTTTAAAGAGCTGGTGGAAGAAGGATTTATTGCTGTTCGATCCAGAGGAGAATATGAAGTAACCAAGTATGGAATCGACTGGGTGTCAAAGCAAGCTCATACCCTTTTCAGATTTTCAGAAGAACTACTGCGGAAAGTCCTTGATAAGACCAGTTTTATAGTAGCTGTTGCCGGAGAGGATGTGAGAGAAGGAGATCTGGTTTCACTCCACGTTCGTCATGGATTGGTTTTTGCTTTCAAAAGTGAGACGCAATCACAGGGAACAGCTGTAACTACAGCGAGGGAAGGGGAAGAGATTGTGATTAAACCCACTACCTTTACTTTTTCCATAAGCAAGGGAACAGTAAACATCATAAAAGTACCTAATGCGATTGAAGGTGGTTCAAAAAATGTGAATATTGAAAGATTGAAGAAAATAATAAATGAGAACAGGGAGTCTATTGTCGCAGCCATTGGTATAGAGGCTTTGATTTCAGTCAGAAAAACTGGAATTGAGCCAATATTTTTTGGTTCAAAAGAGGTCGTTATAGAATCAGCCCATCATGGTGTGCCATCCATCCTAGTTTGTGTGGAGAGCGAGATCTTATCTGTAATCAAGAAACTCGAAGAAGAAGACATCTTTTTTACCATCGAAGAGCTATAGACATATACATGATATGTGAATATGAATAACATATGTGAATGAAAGAGAACTAATATCAAAACCTTTTTTTCCTTTAAAATGATGATAAAAATAATTAGAAGACATTCACATAAGTAATCATTTGTGAACACGTGAATACTAATAAGATAATTTTCCTGGTAGTTTTTTTCTAAATACAGTGTAGAAAACTTTTATTCAGTCATATCTATCGAGTGAACCTGTGTTTCCCCAGAAAATATATATATGGGGAGTTATTTAGGTATATTCACAAAGTTCACTTCACACATTCACATTTACTTCCGGAGGGGATGGATGGAGCTGAGGGGATGCGGGTTCGACTTGAGATAGAATATGACGACGGGACCAAGAATGTATTTCAGTTCGAAGGTAGGATTACCAGGGAGCAATTGGTAAGATGCCTCGACATGATTGAATTTGAAAAGTTCGAACCCCGCTCCTCAGCTTTTATAGAAAAAGAGTCTTTATCTTTGATGGAACAGCTTGAGTTATTTATAAAATATTCGTACCCATACCGATGGTTTACTTCATCTGAGATCAAGGAGGCTTTTGAAAGGGCTCATGCAACAGATATTAAACTTACCACACTTTCTACTTATCTTTCCCGCCTTCATGACCTCGGGATACTTGAGAGAAAGGGGGGAAGGAAGCGGAGACTATACAGAGTGATGGAAGAACACCACCATCCCGATTTTGTGGGAGAAGGATTCAATACCGATAAAACCGAAATACCACGGTAAACACCAGTTTGGTTGATTTCCCTTGGTATATCTTTTATATTCCCATCGCTTTAATCACCTTCGAACCAGTTTTAGGTGTATTTCAGAACCAACATAGTGAGGCGAGACTGATAGTTCTAACCTTGCTTCTCCAGAAGATGCTCTCATATTCTACAGGTCAAATGTATTTTAGGAACAACTTTCAATTCTAAAATATCTCGGTCTAATCTTTCTGATGTTTTCTACAAGTATTCTAAATTGCTTTTTTATTAAACAGTACCCATCAATAAACAATCGAACAGTAACAGATTAATATTGTGTCATCCTTTCGAAAGAGTATTATAAACAGGCTTCAAGAGGGAGAGTGTGCTTGTCATAATACCTTTTAAAGCAGATGAACCAAAATCAAGACTTGGTAAAGTAATGACCAAAACAGAGAGAAGAAAATTCGCCTATATGATGCTTGAAGATGTTATTGACCAAGTGGAAAGAGCCTCTCTTGACTGGAGAGTTCTCGCCACATCCAGTGTTCCTTTGGATAACGTTATAATAGACAAAAGAGATTTGAATACGGCCATAAACAGTCTTATACCGGATAAAACACCCCTCATGGTGGTAATGTCGGATCTACCTTTGATTAAGTCAGAGCATCTGAAAAAGATACTCGAAAAAAATGCCGATGTGGTAATTGCTCCTGGACGTAGAGGAGGGACCAATATTCTTGCTGTAAGGTCCTCTAAATTCAGAGTTTCTTATTATGGTGCAAGTTTTTGCAAGCATGTACAAAAAGCGAGACAGTTATCTTTATCTCTGGAAATATTTGATTCTTTTTTTACTTCTATAGATATAGACGGAGTAGAGGAACTAATCGAATTACTCATACATGGAAATGGAAAATCAAAAGCATACCTTAAAAGCCTAGGATTTTCTCTAAATTATGATTCCACTATTCCAGAGCTATATCGTCCTAAGGAACTACTACCGTAAGTTAGCAACTCATAAAAGGGGGGAGGAATACGGAGGTTTTGGACAGTTAGTTATTTATCAAAAAGTGTAGGGAGATCTTTGGTTATTTTATGTATGAACTACAATAACATACAAAAACTATATATAGTTTAAACAACTATAAGCGACTATGCTTAATGAAGTTGAAAACAGTGTGGTATTATGCCCATCTGCTCAGATGGTACTGGATTGGGCGGAGTGTGCCCGTTCGACCAAGCCAGAGTGTAGAAGCTGTTCTGTCATTACAGCTTTTCATGTGAGAGAATAATATCAAGATTCTCATCATAGTGTTTGTATTAATTCGAAAAGGTTAATTACTCTATCCAACTCCTATCGTGGTGGTGATCCCTATGTCTAAATTCAAAAAAAGGGACCTTGAAAAAAAGGGGTTGAAAAAGATTGAGAAACTGGAAGAAAAGCTTATTAAAAAAAGTCTCGAATCATTGAAGGGTGATGCTGAGCTTGAAAGTCAGGATTGAGATGCTCGGGAGTAACAAACAGGTTTGGGAAATAGATGTGGACAAAGGGACTACTTATGAGAAATTGCTGGAAACCATAGATATAAACCCCGAAACGGTTATTGTTATCAGAGATGGGTTTCCAGTCCCAATAGACGACCTTGTTGAAGAGGGTGAAATTAAACTTTTAAGGGTAATATCCGGTGGCTAACTTTTAACTGCTTCTTTTTTCAGGTTCTCATGATAGACAACGATGAAGTTAAAAGATCTATTGGTGATAAAGATCTCATTGATAAACTCATATCTTGGATAGAAGGAAGAAATTCTAAGGCCGTAAAAACCGATTTAATTGATGTAGTAGAAATTTCAGAGGAAGATATTATCGGGTATATATTCGTAGACAACTCTTTTGACGATCTGGTTGAGATAGAGGGTGATCTCACAATTCCTTTTTCTGCTTATGCCACAATTGGACGGGCTTTAGCATATCTCACTACCTACGATATATCTGAAATATATGTAGTAGCCACATCACCAGAGCTGATCAGAGTAATAGGTGATGCCATACGATACCTTCTCCTTCCTGTAGGCCTAATAGGTGTTAAGGGAGATAAATTCGTACTGTATCAGGAGCCTCTAGCAGGGGAGTGGTGATCCTAATTCACTAGAAAGGTGTTGGTTATTCTGGTATCTTTCACAGCCATAATGTTCTTGTCCACTTAGAGTTACGGTAGTAGGGCTATCTTCCAGCTCTAGCTAAAATGAGTATTATTTAAATACGGCTACAGATTACTACACTGTCCCCCCATTGTAGTATACAGTATTATTAGGTTCGCTGTAAGAGACAAAATTTCCGCTCGACGGAGCACCTGCTCTCTTACATGAAATGCAGGTATCGGCATGGAGAAAAAGAGGGGAATTGAAGACATTGGTATCAAAGTCATCCATCCAAGTACTCCAGTCCGGAGTCTGATCTGTACCAGGTTTATTTTCGATATAAAAAGTTCCGTAATTGTCAGTATGGCAGTTGTAACAGGATATTCGCCTCGCTACATGAACAGTATCTGTTAAGGCTGGAGGTGGAGATCCACTGAGTACGGTTGCATTATGACAAGAAGAAAGACAGTAATCGGTTATATTTGTATAGGCAACTCCCACTTCAGAAGGATCATGCATGGGATCTGATCCTCCCCACATCATCCCTCCACTCCACCACCAGATGGCATGGGAAGAGTTGGGTGCACTGCCTGAGGGGCTTGTTTCAGTGTGATTTATTGCCAGCCAGATGTCGGAGTGGCAGGCTTCACATGTGATCTGATTCACAGACTTAAACAGATGTTTTGAGCCATTTCCATTCTTGAATATCAGGGTGGTGTTGTCGTTTCCATAGGCATTGACTGAGACGGTCCAGGAGCTTATGGAGAAGTTGTAGTATAGTGGTCTTACGAATGATATATTAACCTTATAGTCTGCATGACAGCTTAAACAGGCTTCATTCTCTCCCTTTGCAGCAGAGAAGTTGTTTGAGTCGATAACAAACTTTTTGTGGGCTGAATAGTTGCTTCCATAGTTAGTTAGGTTGAAGGCCTTGGCTGGAGGAGCATAGACGAGACTGTTGGTTTTGTTGTAGATGTATACTCCATTGCCTCCATGGCAGTCCAGGCATCTGGGCAGGTAGGCTGCATGGCTTTCGTTGCCTGGCTGAACCACGCCGTTGTCCGAGGCGAAGGTTATGCTGGCGTTGTATCTGTGGCAGGCCTCACAGGTTAGATCCCTGTGGTAGGTGGAGTTGTTCAGTTCTCTCTGGATCTGGCTGTGGCAGGTTTCACACGAGATCTGGTTGCCTGGCTGGGAGATGTTGGTGAGGGAGTGGGAGGCTGTGAAGATGGA
>Ga0180887_131_pt1 | contig 63216 bp, 74 predicted proteins | sample Deesub1362A_J573_FD_124184 | JGI IMG/M metagenome (GOLD analysis project Ga0180887, IMG submission 124184) | Archaeoglobi archaeon JdFR-42 | reverse complement strand
AGAAAAAGCTGGAGGAGTTTCTGACATACGTAAATCACCCGTTAACAAGAAATTACGAGTGGGCTCGCCCGGATTCGAACCGGGGATCTCCGCCGTGTCAGGGCGACGTCATAACCACCTAGACCACGAGCCCCAAGATTTCCAAGATATTTCCAAAGTTAAGTTTCGGAGGACTTTCCTTCAACGATTGTATGTAGCAGGTTTATCAACCACTTTAGATTTGCTCACAGAGTATCGTAAACCATATGGTTTGCAAGTAGCCGATGTAAATTGGCCATGTTTCCCTTGAATCTCAGGACTATTTCAGAATCAAGGTATAGAGTAGTTCTATATTTATTTTTCGGTAGGTCGCTTATTTCACCCATATCTCATTTCTCCTTCTTTTTTAAGAGTTATGCCATTGCATTTCTGACATTAATAATCTCAAACTTAGCCCTCATGACCTTTAAACTCAATTATGTAACATATCTCCACGAATCCCTACAAGGTACATACAGTCTTCTAGGGCAACTTTCTTCGAACAATTCAACCTAACTATTTATCCTTCTAGCTTTACTTGTTTTCCAAGCCTTCCGCGAATATGCAAAATCAACTATATCCTTAACTACTCTCACAGCTATGATAAGTACCAGAAAATTCACGATAAATCGGAAATCAAAGGATACCTTAACCGCATCAAAGGACCTCGCGAACATCCCATAACTTGCAGGATCTCCGAAACCAGCAATATACAGAAGGAGATATAGCCAGAGACCATCCATAATAAGCACACATCCTAGATTAACGTACCTCCATGGTTCTGTGAAGTATTTTACAATATAAAGTATGGCAAGAAGTACACCAAACACCATCAACATCTGAAGGTAACTCCCCATAATCCCTGCCATCTGACCCGAGAGCTGTGAAGGAAGGAGTTCGATAATTAACTGTGGTGCCACCACTAAAGATAAGATAGTTGATATAGCCAGTCCAATACCTTTAAGTTTTCTCCTGCTCATAGCTCTTTCACCTCTGTAGTAAGGCCCATTCCGATGAGATCATTGAAGGTTCTTACCTTAAAAGAGATTTCAAGAGATGGTTGCGTATTCATCAGCTCCATAGCCTGGGATTGAGTTATGGATAGAACAGCTTGTAGCTCTCTGGAACTTTTCGGAGAGATGATTGTAGAATCACTCCCCTCTGCTATGATAACCCCATTACTCAATAGTTTCACTGTAACATCCATTCGAGAATCAAGAAAACCATCATTCCTAGCATTAATTTTAAAAATCAAATCTATAGAGCCGTCAGGATTAAATTTCTGATAAAACGCAGACTCATCCACAGAGGACATGGTTCCTATAAAAACACTTACCATTGTATATAAGGAGGCGATAACAATTATAGCCAGAATCAATTTCAGCAATACAAGGATTGCCGTTAATAAACCAGAAACGAGTCTCACCACCACCACACTCCATATTAATTATTACATGATATCATATTAATTTACCTCTTTTTGCCAGACAAAAAAGTATATGGGGTGGCCCAGATTTGAACTGGGGTCTATGGCTCCCAAAGCCACAAGGATGACCAGGCTACCCTACCACCCCTGGCCTTACACTCTCAAATCCAATCATTATTTAAAGTTTCTGCTACAGTCCTCTTGCGAATTTCGAAAGAAAAATTATATAACAGTTTACTCTCCACTCTCTCGGAGAGGTGGTTGTGTGTACTCTGAGAAACTGAACAAACTTCCCCCTTATCTCTTCGCTGAGCTAGACAGGCTGAAAGTAGAGAAAATCAGAGAAGGAATCGAAGTTATCGATTTCGGAGTTGGAGATCCTGATTTGCCAACACCCCAGCATATCATAGATGAACTTTGTAGATCTGCCAGAAAACCCGAAAACCACAAATATCCTTCATATGATGGACTCCTTTCCTTCAGAGAGGCTGTGGCTGATTGGTATACGGAAAGAAAAGGAGTATCTTTTGATCCAGAGCTGGAAATTATTACTCTAATAGGCTCAAAAGAAGGAATAGCACATATTCCCCTCGCCTTTCTTAACCATGGAGATGTCACACTTGTTCCGGATCCCGGGTATCCTGTTTACTTCATCGGAACCATACTGGCAGGAGGCAAACCCGTTTTCGTCCCACTCACAAAAGAGAATAATTTCTTACCAGATTTTGATAGTATAGATGCAAAAACTGCAAAGAAAGCCCGAATACTGTACATAAATTACCCCAACAATCCCACTGCAGCAGTTGCAGATAAAAAATTTTACAGAGAAGTGGTAGATTTTGCAATGGATAACAATATCATAGTAGTACACGATTTTGCCTATTCTGAAATAACTTTCGATGGTTACAGAGCAGATAGCATATTTTCTGTACATGATGCCATCGAAGTTGCCATTGAATTTCATTCGTTATCCAAAACTTACAACATGACGGGATGGAGAATAGGTTTTGCTGTAGGAAACGCTGATATAGTTAAAGGTCTGAAACTGGTGAAGACCAATATTGATTCCGGTGTATTTCAGGCAGTACAGGAAGCTGGAATTGCAGCTCTGAAAACCCCTCAAAAGACCATTAACGAGATAGTCTCAGTGTATAAGGAACGTCGTGATGTTCTGATAAAAGGACTCAAAGAGAGTGGTTTTTCCGTAGAAAAACCCAGAGCAACCTTTTACATATGGATGGAGACTCCTGATGGAATGGGTTCAATGGATTTCAGTCGGACTCTGCTTGATCAGGCGGGAATTGTTACAACTCCTGGTGTGGGATTTGGGGATCATGGAGAGGGGTTCATCAGATTTGCCCTTACGAAAAATGTTGAAACCATTGAAAAAGCCGTGGAAAGGCTGAAAGAGGCGGGGTTATAAAAATGTCAGCAGAATTTTTTGGAATTGAGAACTCCCATCTTATTATAGAGGGGGTAGATGTGATTGATCTGGCAGAGAGATACGGGACTCCTCTGTATGTAACCAGTAGGGGGAAACTTGAAAGCAACATTACAAGATTTCAGAGAGCATTTTCAGAGGCAGATTTATATTATGCCGTTAAGGCCAATAACAATCTCAGCATAATGAAAATAATAGCCGAGATGGGTTTTGGAGCTGACGTATTTTCTGATGGAGAGCTTTATCTGGCATTGATAGCTGGGTTTAACAGAGATAAAATACTCTTCAATGGAAATTCTAAGAACGATGATGATATAAAGGCTGGAATTTCTGCAGGAGTTACGTTCTCTGTTGATAGTCTAGATGAACTGGAAGCCATCTCTGAAATGGCAAAGGACGAAATTAATATAGCTTTCAGAGTCAATCCTGATGTTTCACCTCAAACTCATCCAAAAATAGCCACCGGCCTTAGAGAATCTAAATTCGGGATTCCATGGGAACAGATTGTAAACGCATATCGCAAAGCCCTGGAAACTAAAAACATCAGACCAGTGGGGATACATTGCCATATAGGTTCTCAGATCATGTCTGTTGACCCTTTTATAGAGGCTCTTAACAGAATGTTCGATGTTGCCATAGAAGTGGAAAAACTTGGAGTAGACCTGGAGTTCCTCGATATGGGTGGTGGAATTGGAATCCCATATAAAGAAGGGGAGAATGGTCCTTCTCTGGAAGTATTTTCTGCCAAAATTTTTGAAACTTTTGAGGAAAGAGGCTCTGATCTTAAATCCAGCCCGACATTGATACTTGAACCTGGTCGAAGTATTGTAGGTGATACAACCGTACTGATAACCAAGGTTAATGCCGTTAAAAGGGCTTTCAAAAATTTTGTTGCGGTTGATGCTGGATTCAATCTATTAATAAGACCGGCATTTTATGGCTCATATCATAGAATAGTAGTAGCAAATAAAATGGACGAAGAGCCAGTGGAGAAGTACACAGTGGTGGGTCCAATATGTGAGACCGGTGATATCCTCGCGGAAGATAGAAAACTACCTGAGGTAAAGAGGGGGGACTATATCGCCATCTTTGATACTGGAGCTTACGGATTTGCTATGAGTTCTCAATATAATGGACGGCTCAGATGTGCTGAGGTTATGGTATCTGGGAGAAGATCGTACCTTATCCGGGAACGGGAAAACTATTCAGACCTTGTTGGGAGGCAGGTACTACCCTTTAATCTTTAAATTTTTACTGAATTCTTGTTCAATTTACTTCATTAAGACATCTCCTTCTTAGCATTCATAAATAAACGGAGAAGGATACTCGAATTCTGGTTGATAAGCTATGACCTTAATGAGCAGGTTAATATAATCAAGAGAGGAGTTCTCCCACCAGATAATACGGGTTGCAATCGGTGATCTCAACCCTGACAAATTCTCCTATTTTACCTGATTTCACTACGACAGGACGATAACTGTCAGTTCTTGCTAAAAAAGTACCATTTTTACCCTTCTTTGTAATCAGCACTTCAAATTCCCTGCCAAGAAACTGTCTGTTAATATCTTCTCCAATTCTTCTGTGAATTTCAGTCAGTAGTCTGGATCTTTCTTTTTTTATCCAGCCAGGAAGATCTTTTAGACCATAAGCTTCAGTACCTTCCCTCTTTGAAAATCTGGTAATATTGATTATATCTGGTTTAATCTTTTCTACAAGTTCCACCGACTTAGTGAAAGACTCTTCAGTTTCTGTTGGATATCCTACAATTATGTCTGTTGAAAGAACCACATCACTGAAGGCCCTTTTAAAGGCCGTAACCAGTTCCACAAAATCATTTACCGAATAATTCCTTTTCATATCCTTCAATACTGTATTATCTCCGCTCTGAACAGGTACATGAATGAACTTATATATCTTCCTGCTCCTGAAAGCTTCAATCAGTTCTCTCATAATCTTTCTGGTGTATCCAGGGTTCATCATTCCCACCCTTACCCTGAAATCTCCATCAATCTTTGAAATCCTTTTTAACAAATTAGGGAGATTTGATCCAATGTCAAAACCATACACTCCTGTGTCCTGAGCAGTAAGCTGTATCTCTTTAAAACCATCTCTGATGCATTCCTCAATTTCTTTAATAATATGTTCTGCTGGATAGCTCCTCAATCGTCCTCTTGCGATTCTAGCGGCACAGTAACTGCAATATCCCAAACATCCTTCTGAAATGGGCACTATTGCTATGGCTGAATGATGGAGTCGTTTCTTTGGTAGTCTCCATCGGTCCTGAGATTCTTGTACAGAAAGGCTATTATTCCCACCGATGGCCTCAACCAGTTTCAGAGTTTGATCTATAGTAAAAACTCCGTCTGTTATCTCTCTGAGTTTTTCAGGATGTATCCTTGCCAGACATCCTGTAACAAACACTCTCTTATTTTTATTCTTCAGTTCTGTAATCCGCCTGAGAATCTTTTTCTCAGTAAAATCAATCACACCACAGGAATTGATTACCACCACATCTCCCTTATCTACTGACTCTACAAGCTCATATTTCGCCCCAATGGAACCCCGAAGTATATCACTATCTCCCTGATTCATTGTGCATCCGTAGGTCTCGATATATACCTTCACAAATCAGTAGAATATGCACGGACATTTTTAAGCTTTTTCATGCCTGTGTATTATCTTCGCTTATCTGAACTAACTGAAAAAACAGAATATGTGGAAAATCAGAAAGAATGTCATTGTTCTTTTGGAAATGTTCTGTATGACATGAGGTTTTTCCTTTATCATCCTACGAGCTACTTATTGAGAGTCTTAAGGTGTGCTGGGTGATATGTGGAGAATATGACCATATATTATGCCAGACCATTCAACACGATTTCCGTTATATCTTTCACTTCAACTTTACCTTTAGATGCCAATTTTAGGTTCAGTTTACAGAACGGACACGCAGAAACCAGCACATCTACGCCCATGTCCAACACTTTATTCACCTTCGATCTGGCTATTTTCTCAGCCAGTTCGGGATAAGCTGCTTTCACTCCACCGCCAGCACCACAGCATATTGAGTTATTTTTTGATGGAAGAAGCTCTACATAATTGGATATTGCTTTCAAAACAGATCTTGGCTCCTCATATACATTCCCATGTCTTCCCAGATGGCACGGGTCATGATAAGTGGTACTGAGATTTAATCTATCAATCTTTATTCTACCTTTTTTTATGGCCTCATCCACCAACTGGGATATATGGATGACAGGCAACCTAATACCAGTAAACCTAGGAAAATCCAAAGATAGAGTTTTATAACAGCCAGCACAAGGAGTTATAATGGTTTTGAATCCATACTCTATTAGGAGTGCTGCATTTGCTTTCATCACTTTTATAGCCTCTTCAACAAAACCCATCCTTATCAAAATAGATCCACAACACATTTCTTCGGTACCCAGCATTGAATATTCTATCCCTATAATATCAAGCAACTCTCTTGCGGACTTCCCTATCTCAGTGGTTCTAAATGAAGACGTGCATCCCTGGAAATACAAAAATTTTCCCTCAATTCTCTTTTTCCCTCTCTTTTTATTATTTTCACCATACGGATTTCTATATCGCTTAAACTTGCCCTCTATTTCCTCATATGGTTCAAATCTAACACCTCTACTCACAAGCTCTGCTCTAAAAGCTTCAAATAGTGCTGTATGATTTACATTTCGTTCAACCATGAAATTTTCATAAAAAGGGACGTTAGCAATGCAATGGTCGGAACAGTTACCACAGAGAGTACATTTTGTAACTATATCCAGTATTTTATCCTTGTACTGCTCCAGATCAAATCTCCCTTCAACCACCCCTCTTATCACACTGATCTTTCCTCTTGGAGAATAAGGCTCTAGATAAGAATAATTCTCTCTGATAGGGCATACCCTCTCAAATCCTTTCTCTTTCAGAAAAGCAGTCCTGCAAATGCCACACCGCTGGCACCTATATAGAGCATTTACCAGCTCCGGCTTAGCCAGAAATTTCCATTCTTTCTCTGAAAACCATCCCGGAATTGGCAACTGAGATGGAGGCTTAAAGGGTACAGGAGATACACCAGATGGTGAACAGGCTCTTATCCACTCTGGAAATATACTCTCCATCAGAGCCTACCTCCTGGGAGGTCCAATATTCCAGGACACATTATGTTGTTTGGATCGATAGCTTTTTTTATCTTCTTGATAAGCGTATAATAAGTTCCTGTTTTTAACATACTTCCTTTCCATAGAGTCCCAAGTTGAATCGGGGCTCCTCCCAACCCAAGAAGGGCCTCTTGCATCTCTGCAGTGCACTTCATTATTACTTCATATTGTTCTGGATATTGTTCCAAAAACATGATGGTGGGATAACATACAAAAGCCGTGTTAATCTGAAATCCACCTATAAAATAAGCCAATTCATATTTTTCTACTATCACCTTATCACAGATTTCCTTTATTTTATCGTAATACCATTCCATCTTACCTAGAGGATAATTAAGGGGCAACAAGGAACGGGAACCCAGTTTGAACATACTTCCCGGAACACTCAAGAATCTCTCGTCCCAATATTTTTCAGCAATTCCCGGTTCTCCTCTCGACCCGCCATTTTTCTCTGCTATTTCCTCTAAGACCTTCAACTGATACCCTACAATATATTCGTCTCCTTCCAATATGTAAACCAGTTGGGCTTCTGGATATTCCCCCTGTTTGATGGCCTCAAGAGATTTTTTCTCTCTTAACGCTGCAAAATTTGCCTGTATCCTTTTCAATCTTGCCTCGTACAAGGTTCTACAAGCATCTTTAACATTTTCAAAGTTGAATGTAACGAATCCATAGCTTTCAGGAATTTTCTCGATCCTTGTGGTCAGCTCTACTACCACCCCCAATGTACCCTCTGAGCCACAGAACAAACCTGTAAGATCATGAGCATATGCATACCTGAAAAATTGCCCGCTACCTCCTGCCATTTTTCTCGCAGAAGGATTGGCTGCCGATCCTGTCTCAACAATTTCTCCTGTTGGCAATACAACTCTACACCCAATAATAGCATCACCCTGAGTTCCCCATAAACCGGAACCAATCCCTTCTCCATGAGTTAAAAAACTTCCAGCTACACATGAGGTAAGCCCACCTTCGGGCGAGATGAGGTTATAATAACCTTTTTCAGCCAGAGCAGATACCAGCTCTCCAAAGGTCACAGCAGGTTCCACAGTACAGGAAAACAATTCTGGATCGATGCTTATAATTCTATTCATCAGCTGCAAATCAAGCACAATACCCCCTGCATATGGAATACAACCGCCCCATAAGCTTGATCCGCTGGATCGTGGATACACCGGGATTTTATATCTATTGGCAAGCTTCAGTATCTCTACAATCTCATCTTCCTTTTTTGGCATCACAACGTAGTCTGGATTTCCTGGTGGGAGAGGACTGGCATCCTTGGAATAACACCATAATACAACTGGATCGTTAGATACTCTTGTTTCATCTGTTAGATTTACCAACTCTTTGCAAATCTCCTCCTTAGGCACTTCCATTTACAATCCTCCGTCTGAACTCTGGCAGCAATTTTCCTGTGTTTATTTTTGAAGGACATATAGAGAAACACAGGTTGCAAGTAAGGCACATTCCAAGTTTGTCTCCTATTGCTTCTAACCCTTCAAGCCATGCAGTAAGCATCAATCCACGAGCAAGAGCGTGTTTAACTCCAAAAGATTCGCCAACCTCCTCATAAACCGGACAGATATCGAGACAGGCAGAGCAATTGATACAATAAAGCAACTCACCAAACCCTTTTTCAATACAATTCATTCTTCCATTATCTACTAAAATCACATGAATCTCTCTTGGTCCATACACTCCGTAGGAAAACTTCATCTGGATGTCTCCACTTTTGCTCGGACCTGTAATTACATCGATGTAGGTGGTCAATTTACTCATTGCAAAGTATCCTGTGGCATAGCACACCATCATAGCCTCATAGTAAGATTTTACAATTTTATCAATACTCGTGACGACCATCAATTTTTTTGGTATTGTAGTGAGCCACCGTATATTCCCTTCATTTTCAACAGTGAACAATGACCCTTCATCTGCAGAAATCGCATTGCACCCAACAATACCCCAGTCACAATTTAAGATGTGCTTCCTCACAGTATCAGAGATCTTTCCTGCTAGCACATCAGCATGCTCTGGAAGCTGTTCATTTTCAGTCTCTAACAAGCTTCTGATGTCCCTCAGGGTTAAGTGAGCACTTGGATGATGCTGATGAGATGGAGTACCTCCCTCTAATTGAAGCAATCTGTCTCCTATATCCGTCTCTACAACTCTAATTCCATGTTTTTGAAGGGTCTCTGACACTCTTAACTCTCTCATTACTACACTTTTTGATTTACAAACTAGTCTAGACCCCTTTACAAGTCCAAGAAGAATATTTTTTACCTCGTCTATGTCACCAGCATAATGAACTTTAAATCCATTTTTTTTCAGATTTTTTATAGCGATAGGAACAAGATTTTTAAGTTCTCTTGTTGATTTCTCTTTAATACCTCTGATTATTGTTGCCAGATCTTCTTTCTCTTTACTAAACCAGAACTTGAGATTATTTTTTCGTAAGTTCATTATCGCTTTCTTTCTATTAGCCCGCAACTTATCATCCCAACATTTTGTTATTTCGGGATCGAGCATTAAATACCCTCCAGAATTATTTTAGTAAGGTCATGGATTTTTATTTCTAAACCCGCATCCTTTACATTATCACTCAAAAATTTTATACAACGAGGACATGAAGTAAGTAAATGATCTACTGCTGTGTACTGGAGAAGTGTTGTTTTTGAGATTTCTAATGCCAGTTCAGGATACTTTCTAGAAATAGGATGGCCGCAACATGGAGAAGACAAACCTTCCCGCTCAGATGTGATATAAACTCCTTTTACATGCTTTTTGAGAAGAAATCGTGAAAGATCGAACATACTCTCATATCTGGTAAGATAACAGGGATCGAAATAAGAGAAAACTGATATATGAACTCCAGTGGATTCTGGTAGGTTTCCAAGATACTGGAAAATATAAAAGATATTTCCGAATTTATATTCGTTTTTTAGAAAGTAATAACAATGAGGACATAATACTAAAATCGTTCTATCTGAATATTCCGAAAATAAGTTTATAATCCTCTTTCTTATAATCTCTAGGCCTTTTTCTCTTCCATGAAGATGATGTTCGAACCCACAACAAATCTCTTTATCGAACAGCTCAAAATGGTCTTCGAGAAAATCATAGTACCTCATTCTGCGGATATGGCATCCTCTGAACACAACAGTGTTTCCTTTGTCCTCTTTTATCATTTTTTGTACCTCGAACTTCTATCGTAATAAATAATTGAGTAGCAGTATATGTAATGAGTGTTAAATAAATATTTTTCTTTAACAAATGAAAACAATCTTACCATTCAAATTCATATTGTAAGGTCAAATCCTTATAGATAGGTCGCTTTTATATCTTTTCAATAATATTCTGCTTTCTACTCTTTTTACCCCTTTAATAGAGAAGAGCTTATCCTTCACATATTCTCTCAGCTCATTATGATCCTTCAAAAAAGCATGAACATGTAGCACATTCGGTCCAGTCATCTCATACACTATGGCCACATTATCATCCTGAGATATCTCTTTTGCCACCTCTTCTAACAATCTGGGTTCAACTTCTACTTCGAAGAACGCCGAAATCTCTTTACCCAGTTTCCTGCCATTTACAATTACTGTAAATTTCTCTATTACTCCCATCTTAACGAGTTTTTTTATTCTCTCCCTGACAGCCACCCGGGAAATGTTAAGCTGCTCTGACAACTCAGCATAAGTTGTTCTACTATTATTTTTTAATGTGTTGAGTATGATTATATCTTTATCGTCAAGTTCTATCATATAAACACTTCCATTTGTTAATAGATTTCATAGTATATATTTCTTTTGTTAAAGAAAATTATTTATAGTTATGAATTCTCCTTGAGTTGGTGGGAACATGGGTCTGTTGGGCTTTCCATTGTATAGTTCCTTAGCGCTGTTTATTGTCCCAATAGTAATAGTGTTAGTGCAAGTCTGGTATGTCTGGAAAAAATCTGGAGAGGATGAGGAGTTCTTTAGAGAAGAGGGGGTTATATAAATGGCGTCTCCTGGGATACTGATACTGGGAGCATATCTGGCGTTAATGCTATTGATAGGGATAATAACCTCTCGATATCAGAAAACTACTGATGATTTCTGGGTTGCAGGGAGAAGATTTGGTCCAGTGGTCCTTGCTGTTGCTATAGTAGCTTCAATTGCTCACGGAGGAACAATGTTAAGCGGAGTTGGTTTTACAGCCCTCCTTGGAGCAATTACAGTAAACAATCTCAGTTTTGCTTTAGGGTTCTTAATCGTAGTGGTTTTCCTCGCCAGAAAGCTAAGAGCGCTTGGTGGCTATACACTACCTGACTACCTTGGGGAAAGATTCGATAGTAGATTCTTACGGGGTTTTGGAGCACTAGTAGTGATAATATCTGCCACTGTATATTTGATTGGCCAGACCAGAGCAATGGGATTCATAATCCAAGGTATGACTGGTTTGACCCTTGAACAATCCATACTGTTGGGTGCCACAATATTCATTCTCTATGTTGCTCTTGGGGGCCTTCTAGCGGTTGTATGGACCAATATTGCCCAGTTTATAATGATGTATGCTGGACTTGCTTTGCTATACATCACCCTATATGGGAAAATCGGTGGATGGGCTGCCATGGCCACCAAAGTCGAGCAAGTTGCACCTGGATGGACGTCTATAACAGGAGTTGGATGGGCCCCGATGGCATTGATCTCGTGGTATGTCGTCTGGATAGTTGCTTATTTTACCAGAGTAGAGTTTGTTACCAAATTGTATGCAGCAAGGGATCCAAAAGTTGCGAGATATACAATACCTATAGCCTGTGCCCTTATACTGCTGTTCTTTACCCCAATTATTTATTTCGGTGGCGCTGCAAGAATACTGGTGTGGTCTCAGGTCACATCTCCCGATAAAGCATTCCCCATACTTATCAATTCCGCTCTTGGCCCCATGGGTGCAGCCTTTGCCTTTGCAGGTCTTGCTGCTGCTGCTATGTCAACTACCGACTCTTTACTGCATCAGTCTGGGGCAGGAATTGCTCATGACATAATCAGGAAGTGTTTATTCGAACCCAATAAAGTCAAGAAATCTGAGGAGTTTTACGTACGAGTTTCAAGAGTTACTATATTGGGTGTAGGAATTATAGCAGTGATAGGAGCATTGTACACTTCAGAGATTATTCTTAAACTGGTTTCGTATGCTGTTGCAATGCTTGGAGCATCTTTTGGACCAGCAATGGTATTTGGATTGAGCTGGAAAAGGGTGTCTAAAATAGCCACGGGTGTTTCTGTTGTTGGGGGATTCGTTATAACCGCTATCTGGTCTATTATGACCATTTATGGTGTTACATGGGCAAAGATAGTCCATCCAGTTATCCCAGGGATAATATTCTCTACCATAGCAATAGTTGTACTAAGTTTGATCTTACCAACCAACATTTCAGAAAAAACGCTGAACAGGTTCTTTTGATAGGCTGATAGGGTTCCCAAATAACTAAAATTTTTTATTTTTATATCTCTCTTTGTTTGTCATATAGTAAATCCAAGGGCTTTCCAAAATTCCCACTTCAGATATCAATAGCTCTCAATTCTTTGTAGTTTAAAATACCTTCAAAAACTTTTGCTGCAGGCCCCTCCATATAAGCATGTCCATCCTTAAGATATATTCGCAATACACCTCCTAGAGTTCTTACCTCTACGTTTTCCCCTGTATAGCCGAGCTTGCTGGCAATAGCCACAGAGGCAACAGAACCAGTTCCACAGCTCAGGGTCTCATTTTCTACTCCTCTCTCATAGGTTCTGACCTCAAGGGTATGATCGTTCAAAACCCTGACAAAATTCACATTGGTTCCCTGAGGAAAAAGGCTATGGTAACGTATTTTCTTCGCAAGAGGAATTATATCCTTTTCCAGATTATCACTAAACACAATAGCATGAGGGACGCCAGTGTTCACAGCACATATCTTAACTCCCTCCACAACCTCATTGATAAGCTCACCACTTCCTACTGCTGGAATCTCTTCTCTTCTAAATTTTGGAACGCCCATATCAACAGTCACCCAGTATTCGTTTCCTTCTTGTTTCACTTCAACTGTCAGAACACCTGCAAGAGTTTCAATATCTACTGTACCTTTCCCAGCTACTCCCTCCTCAACAAGATATCTGGCAAAACATCTGATTCCATTTCCACACATCTCAGCCTCGGACCCGTCTGAATTGAAAATCCTCATTTTAGCAGCAGCTTTTTCAGAGGGCTGAACGAAAAGGACGCCATCTCCACCAACTCCAAACCTTCTGTGACAAGCTCTGATGGCAAAATCAGCCTTATCTTTTTCTCCTATTAGCTCTTCCTTCATCTCATCTATAAGAATGAAGTCATTGCCATTCCCGTGAAACTTCACAAAGGGCAATTCCATAAACTTGAGTCCTTTTTTTACGTATAATTTATTTTTGGTTCTGTACACAATAAAGGTTTCCATGTAAATTCTATAACAAACATTATATTATCCAGAATTAAAATAACTATTCACATACGTATAAAAAAAGATATAGTAACAGAAAGGAGATTGTAAATTGTGTCCAATACTAAAGAATTGTCTAGGAGTGAATGGATGAAGATTTCTCTTGCATGGGTCTTGATGATTGCTGTTATTGTAAGTGGTGCCATCTTGCTGGCACCTGTCAACTTTCCTGTAGGGCTAGCAACTTGGATTACTGTTGACCTTATAGTAATTACCCTCTTTTTTATATGGTTGACGAGGAGTTATGGTCCTTTTGGGTTTCAATGCGGGGTGTGTGGACATAAATTTAAGGTAACCACTTTAAGATTCCTTCGGAGTCCTAGCATAGGCACCGGAAGAGAGGTCAAGAAATATACAACATGTCCTTCTTGCAAGAAGAGGGTTCCTGTGATTCCATTAAAAAAATGGACCAATTAAGAATGTCAATGATATTAGCTCTGGATTTAATGGGTCATCAAAAAAGATTTATTGAATCATAACATTTCTACAAACATGGCGTACGACCCGACTGGTCTTTTTAGCTCATTGATATGGTGGTTGCTCCTGTTCTACCTTGTTCTCGGACCTCAGATCCAGCATCGGCAGCTTATGGCAGGAAGAAAAAACCTAATGCTTAAGATGGGGTCTAAAAGGAATTCCAACGTTATAACTATGATACACAGGCAAGAGAGCATCGGTCTTTTTGGAATCCCATTCTACAGGTTTATATCTGTTGAAGACTCCGAACAGGTTCTCAGAGCCATCCGGATGACACCGAAGGATCAACCTATCGATCTGATACTCCATACACCTGGTGGGCTGGTTCTAGCGGCTACTCAGATTGCCAAAGCTATCAAAGACCATCCGGCAAAAACCACAGTCATTGTTCCCCATTATGCTATGAGTGGAGGGACGTTGATTGCTCTGGCTGCAGATGAGATCGTTATGGACTTCCATGCCGTTCTTGGTCCTGTGGATCCTCAACTGATGAACTATCCTGCACCATCTATTTTAAAGGCCATATCAAAAAAGGACCCAAAGGATCTTGATGACCAGACAATTATCATGGCAGATATAGCTGAAAAAGCTGTTAATCAGGTCAGAGACTTTGTCTTTAGCCTCTTAAAAGACAGAATGGGAGAAGATAAAGCCAAAGAAGTTGCCAATTTGCTCACAGAAGGAAGATGGACCCATGATTACCCCATTACTGTTGAAGTGGCTAGGGAACTTGGGTTGAACGTATCCACGGACGTTCCTCAGGAAGTGTATGAACTCATGGAACTATATCCACAGCCACTGACAAAACGTCCTCCTGGTGTAGAATTCGTTCCTGTTCCTCAAAGACAGGAAAAAACCTGATATTTCCTTTTTTATCATTTTAAGGTAATTTAAAGCCGATACAAATTCAGGTACCACCTATAATGAAAATCAGCTTTGAAAACTTTTAAGTTACTATAATAGATTACGCCTATAACCATGATATTTACATGGATTAGACCAAAAATAGGTTAATTTCTCCATTCTGATTAAAAAGTAATTACAATCATTATCCATCCACCAATAGAGTGTATTGAGGAGGTTATAATATCCAGGATATAGATTAATTTTCTAATTCTCCATGAAAGATTAAACATATATAAACACCCAGATATAATTTCAAATTCATTTGAACTTTAGATAAAATTTAAATTCGAGTAAATACATTAAATAATGGGGGATGGATGCATGTTAGTCAAAAAATTAAATAAGAACTTAATTATTGCGTGGCTGGTAACCATTATTCTGCTTGCTGGTGTAGTAACACTAGGATGTGTTGAACAAAAACCACTCACTATACCTACCACAACACCAATACCTCAGACTCCTACACCTGAACCTACCCCTCCCCCAGGCATATATCCTGTTTCAGCATGGTACCGAGTGGATAATGGTCCTGAACAGAAGCTGTATAGTCCTGGGTTCAGATGGGTTGAAGGAGGTATCAGGATTACCTGGCTGTTTGACCCGATACCTAGTGATGCAAGAGAGACGACTTTCGTGATAACCAAGGTTGGTGAGCAAACTGGCCCATGGGAATCCCGGATATCGTTAGTTGATTGAAAGAGATGGACATTCATATTATTTCAGAAATATCCCCTTTAAACCATCCATGATACCCTATATCGCTTACTTGCCATAACTCCTAATATTACCTAATATTACCCAGATACTGATTGTTCAGCTCTTATTTAAAAAAGGTGAAAGTCTTAAAAAAAGAATTGCTAAACTTATTGCATAAAGGAAAAAAACTCATAGTGAAGATATACCTTTTAGACTCACAACAATCAAAAAGATGAATAGTGAAATGGTCATACATCCTCATCAAAAAGATTAACAATGAATTCAGCAAGTCTGATACTGTTTTCTCTGCTTTTCATAACAGTATTGGTTTTAACCACCCGTATTTTCCTATAGTTATCTGATACAGTTATACCCTTTAAAAGAGTATCAGAATGATCAAGTACCAGCCAGTTAATTATATCCTTGTAGTATTCCAGAATCCCTCTTGAAGAGGGTTCAAACCCTTTGGCCGTCATAAATTTACCCGCAGGACCGCTGAAGGGTTTATCACCAAGAAAAGGGCTTACTGCCACTACCAATTTTTCCTTCAAAAGCTCCTTTACACCTTTAAGGGATAAAATGGGGCCTATACTCGTCACTGGATTACTGGGGCCAATTACTACGGCATCACATGTTTCTATTGCTCTTATCACCTCTTCAGTAGGCTCTGCACCTTCTATTCCCCTAATAAACACGTCTATGACCTCAGGTTCCCCTTTCCTGCCCACCCAGAATTCCTGAAAATGCATAACACCTTCAGGTGTCGAAATCATGGTAGCAACTTCATGTTCAGTCATAGGGAGAATGGATGCTGTCACTCCATAAGTTTTTGCCAGGATTTTGGTGGTTTCTGTTAATGAGAGACCTTTTCTGAGCATTTCACTTCTAAGAATATGTGTCGCTCTATCTTTATCTCCTATCATCAAAGGTTCTTCATATCCAAGGGACTTTAGCCAAGTATTGGTGAGGAAGCTATCATCCCTGATACCCCACCATTTTTTTGTATCGATCTCACCAGACAAAGCATATATCACTGAATCGATATCTGGGCAAACTTTGTTCCCTGATACCCATACATCTTCAGCTGTATTCACAATTATACCCAATGATGTTTCTTCGACAACTTTTTTGAAACCAATTAGAAGTTTTGGTGTTCCGGTCCCACCTGAAAGAACTACAATTTTCACATTCTTTCCTCCAAAAGGGTTTTTGATATGATGTACTCGCCAACAGCTTCTCTGCTCGTTCCTACTATCAGATATTTCTCTTTGCCGATAACCTCTACCATTCCCCTTGCCTCAAGCAACTCCCCCTTCTGCACTTGCCCAATATAAGTATGGGTGAAACTGAGCACAGCCCGTATATCTTCATGGTCAAGGACATATACAGCAGGATAATCGTAAGCGTGAGTAGAATCTACTACTTTTGCCTCAATGGTTCTTTTTCCTAAAGGCTCACCCTTGGATTCAATAATTCCGTCCATATCCATCCAGTCTCTGACATAAAGTAAATCGAAATATCTGCCCTCCATCATGCCGCGAATATATTTCCGTTTCTCATGCAGCATGAAAACATCGAAAGGAATTGAAACTTTACGTTTACTGTATATTGCCCTCCACATATCCTCATTCAAATCACCTATCTCTTTACCAAGAGATCTGGCCAGAATTTCTCGAGCAATAAACCAGTGATTACCATAAACCACAAAATCAATATCAGATTTTTCTGTTTCCATGCCGATGAGTAACGATCCTGTAACTCCCATGGAATGAAAAGGAACATGCCTAGAAAAAAACCGGACGATTTTTTTAACCACCGGGTCTCTCTGCATGGTTCGATAGAGCATTCTATCGGGCTTATATACTCTGACCACATGGTTCAAGGGAATCATGTGAATGCCATTTTCTCTATACTCCGGTCTCCTTTTCCGTATGATCTCATCAGCTTCGACTGAACCAAGTTTTTTGTAATAACCCATTCCTAATCTGCTGCATCTCTCTCCTTTGGCATGTGGGATATATCTGAGGTATGCCCTGACTTTCGGAATGTTGTTATATCCAACTACTGAGAAGAAATAGCCATCAATGGTCTCAATAAAATCCCTAAGTCGTATATTTCCTGCCTTTCCATTCATATCTGGCATAAACCCTCTTTATCTCCTTAGCCACGGCTTTCTGATCAGGGTACTTAAGTAAGCGACCATCTCTCGTTTTGATACGCAATATCCTGTATTGTTTTCCCTTCACAGAAATCACATCATCAACTTTAAAAACCTCTTCTCCATCCAGCACGAGTTTCAAAGGAGTGGTAATACGACCTTCATGGAGAGAGAATTTCACTTCAACATTCTCAATTTCTCTAACCCAAAGAGTTTTGATTCTATCAGGCATTTCTTCCTTAACTCTACGTCCTGAAAGGTCATCAATTGCAGTCACCTCAGACAATATATATTCTCCATTTACCTGAACTACAAGCTCTTCTCCAGTAACCACGGGCTCATCGAATGGCAGTTCAGCTTCCCCCGTAAAAGACCTATTACCCTTGCTCACAATGGATTTCACCGAAATGTAAGGTCTTTCTTTCCACTCCCTAACACTACCACATTCCCCACATTGATACATGTTTTTATTTTCCCTGATAAGAACATGTGATGTATCAGACTGGCAAACATCACAGTACAATCTCATATACTCTCAGAACAATCTGTTGTATTTAAAAGCCTATCGCCGGATAGGTTACAGTCCACTCCAGAGAATTGCTCCATAAACCAGAAATACTGGAAATTCACAGTTAGAGTTCATGGAAATTATCATTGCTTATGGCCATCCTAACATCCGGGCTATTCACACCACGACTCTGGAAATAACTCGAGATGAACATTTAACACCAAGAGGTGATTGTATAATAGGGATAAAGGCAGATAAGGGACTTGCTGATCTGAAAGAAGAGACCAGAATCCATCTTAAAAACGGAAAACAATTTGAAGTGATCTTTCATCTTCCAGATTACGACATTGAAGAACGAGTAATCGGTTATGGCCATAATGCTCTGTCATTAACCCATTCTTCTGACATTGTGATCCGGAAAAGCAGGTACATATGCAACAGAACCATGTTGATTCAAGCAGACAAGGCTGCCATAGACCTCAAAAGAGAATTCGTATATCTCCTTCAGGACAGTAAAACCGAAATGATAGTGAAGATTATCCCTAAGGATAAAAATTTTATGGGATGATACAGTACCTGTTATCATGAAAGACAAAAGTTTTTATTCTGCACTCATTACTGCCCTCCTTTTCTCCGTCCTCTTCTCACTTATCATTATTGCCAGTTCCTATGGTATATTCTATCTTCTGAATGAAGGGGAGCTTCTAATCCCATACCAGTATCTGATAATTCTTTTCGCCATATATTTCATTGTGTTCTCAGTGTTTGTTGAATACAGAGGAGCATTACACCTTTACTCGATTATTGGCGGTTTGATTCTTTCTGGGATATCAATATTCCTTACAATCGCAGTGATATCTGGGATACAGTATCTAGTGAAAAATTACTTAGAGGATAATCCAGTGATAGATCTAGATGAGTTTACCGCTATATTCGGAGTATGCATGGCTGTTGGATATGTGATCTTCAAAATTCTCACTCATAAACGAGAACTGAAAATATGACAATGCAGGAAATCCTTATAAATCTTGAAATTCCACCAAAGCCTCATGGAGTTTAAAAATCTTTACTGTACACGATGTGGTTCCGAGTTTGAAATGAAAGTTAAACGTACCACTGCATACTCTGGGACATTACACTTACCCAATCTCTTCTGTCCTTTTTGTGGAGCCCGAAGATTGGCAAAAAAGGGTGCTATTCAGTTTTAACAGGAAAGGTATTGGATAAAATTAAAGAGGTTCTGAAATGAACGAGCAAAATCTCTGATTATATAACTGGTTCCCTTTTTCTATAAACAATGGCCTGACATTCAGCTATCAGCTCATCTCCTTTCCAGACTTTCATCTCATAGAACCCGAGCGGGCCAGATAGTTTAGTCTCTCTTGCTTCCGCTACGAGATGATCACCCACTTGAGCTCCTTTCATAAAGTTAATGCTCACATTGATAGCATATGCCTGCTGATTATGGGAATTGGAAGCCATAGAGAATGCCACATCGGCTAGAGTAAAAATGAAACCTCCATGACATACACCATTAAAATTCAGAAAATCTTCTTTAACAACTGCTTCGACCTTTGCATATCCCTCACTAACATCAACAATATTGATTTCCAGGTGGGATGCATATGAATCCTCTCTGAATTTTTCAATAAGATTTTCATTCATAGTACTCATTTTTTACCAAGAGATTTTCCAGCGAACTCCAGAAAAGGAGTTCCGATTTTCATCATTTTCCCGATATCTACGAAAGGAATACCCCTTATTCTAGCAGGAAATATTTTTCCTGGATTTAAAATGCCATAAGGATCAAATTTCTTCTTAAATTTTAATATCTCGCTCAGACGCTTTTTCCCGAAATATTCCTCAGCTTCATGGGACAACCACAACCCAGTTGAATAGGGTTTTCCTTCGAATTTTTTTGCCAGATTCAGAATAACTATTGATTTCCCGAAACTAAAAGTGAATCTCTTGCTCCTTTCATCGTCCAGGAAAAAGGCAAGAACAGAGACTTTATCAGGACCTATAACCCACCCTTCAATACCAAGAGCAAATTCTCCCAGTTCTGTTTCTACAGCCATTAGGAAATCCCCCAAATTGCCTATTGGAATTATAGCTTCACTAGGAATCACCGTAGGTCCAAGCCTTTTGAGTCTCATAGGATAAAATCGCTCATTCCATTCCTCAATGGCAACTTCACCCTCATGAATGATACCAAGATACTCTGCCACAATGGCGGAAAAGGTTTCCTTAACTCGTCCATACTCTTCCTCTGTAAATACGAACATGGCGGTATATTTCTCATCCAGTGATCTATGACCTGTAGCCTCCTGTTTCATTTTTATAAACTTAGGAGTTGCAAAATTGAGGGTATACGGATTCATCTCAGCAAGTATTCGTTCGATGACCATAGAAAGTGCTGTAGCAGAAGGAAACTGGACGACAATAGGAACCATATCTTCGAGAGATTTAAGCTTAATGGCCACCTTAGTTATTATGCCTGTGATTCCTTCACATTCAGCTACTAAATCGAGTTTCATTCTGTTTCTTATTACCCTTATTTCCCCCAATCCATCTACAAACTCGAGTTCTTCTATGTTGTCGACCACAGACCCATAGGTCAGACTCCCAACGCCCCATCCTCCCTGGGCGACCCAGCCACCCACTGTGGCTGAAGGAGCACTGGTGGGATACACTCTCAGAGATAACCCTCTTTTATTGATTTCATGCTCCAGATCTTTCCATACCACACCTGGCTCTACGATTGCTATCATATTCTCTTCATCGATCTCAATAATACTGTTCATAAAAGACATGTCTACGACAATTCCACCATCTACCGGAAGGGCTCCTCCATATCCTCCACTCCCGGCACCTCTTGGAACAACAGGGATACCAAACTCTCCAGCAATTTTTATAAGCTTGACAATTTCTTCTGTTGATTTTGGAAGTACCACAGCATCTGGCACGGTTTTTATGAGAAGATTTACTGGATCTGGTAAAGTAGCAAGGTCGTGGGAATACACCAACGCCTCATCTCTATCAAAACGAACTCTGTCTCCAAAAATCCCCTCAAGCTTCTCCTTAGCTTCTGGATTCATGAGTATCATTCAGTAGATTCAAAAAGATTTATTTAAAACCTTTGGAATTATTTGAGTGGAGGAAGATCGTGGCTCATAAAGATCTGAGAAATTTTATTGAAGAACTCGAGAACAGGAATGAACTGGTAAGAGTAAAGGATGAAGTTAGCCCTATTCTCGAAATTGCAGAAATCACTGATAGGGCGAGTAAAGGTGGTGGAAGGGCTCTCCTGTTTGAAAATGTTGCGGGACATGATATACCTGTACTAACCAATGCATTTGGATCTGAAAAAAGGATGAAGTTGGCTCTTGGTGTAGAACGACTTGAAGAGATAGGAGAAAGATTGGTCTCCATGGTCACTGCTCACCCTTCTTCACTCCTTGATGGGTTAAAAAATGTTGGGAGGGCAAGAGAATTCCTAAATTTTATTCCTAAGAAAGTAAAGAAGGCACCGTGTAAAGAAGTTATAATGGAAAAACAGGATCTCAACGTATTCCCGATCTTACAATGCTGGCCTGGTGATGCTGGTAGATTTATTACATTACCCGTTGTCGTAACTAGAGACCCAGAAACAGGAGAGTTAAATGCTGGAATGTATCGAATGCAGGTGTTTGATGAGAAAACAACAGGGATGCACTGGCAGATACACAAACATGGTAATTTACATTTCAGCAAATTGAAAGAAAGAGGTGAGAAAAGATTAGAAGTGGCAGTGGCTATAGGAGTTGATCCTGCCATCTTGTATGCTGCCACAGCTCCTCTTCCAGAAGGTGTAAGTGAATTCATGTTTGCTGGGTTTATCAGAAAAGAGAGAGTGAAACTGGTGGATTGTGAGACTGTGGATGTTCAGGTGCCTGCTTCAGCTGAGATTATCCTTGAAGGATATGTTAATGTGAATGAGACAAGAATGGAAGGGCCTTTTGGAGATCATACAGGATATTATACACCACCTGAACCGTATCCCGTGTTTCATATCACGACCATTACTCATAGAGTGGATCCCATATATCATGCCACTATCGTTGGAAAACCACCTATGGAAGATGCCTGGTTGGGTAAAACAACAGAGAGAATCTTCCTGCCGTTGATAAAAATGATTCTTCCAGAGATAGTTGATATAAATCTCCCTGTAGAAGGGTGCTTTCACAACCTTGCCATTGTCAGCATCAAAAAACGGTTTCCAGGGCATGCAAAAAAGGTGATGTTTGCCCTATGGGGTCTCGGATTGCTAAGCCTAACCAAGATCATTCTGGTAGTAGATGACGATGTAGATGTTCATAATATGCGGGAAGTTTTATGGGCTGTTACAGGTAGATTTGATCCAGGAAAAGATGTGGTGATTATACCAGAGGCCCCTCTTGATAGTCTAGATCATTCAGCATACCACCAAAATCTTGGCGGAAAGCTTGGAATTGACGCTACTAGAAAATGGAAATCGGAGGGATATAGCAGAGAATGGCCTGAAGTAGTGGAGATGAGTCCTGAAATAAAGAAAAAAATGGATGTTGTATGGGAGACGATAAAACATGCAGTCCTCAATAGAGAACAGAACCAGCCATAAAATGATAGTTTCAGGAATTATTTTTTCACTCCTCGGAGTGAGCCTAGGGCTGGCAACTCCAGAAGAGGCGTTTCTGGGTAAGATGATAGGCATTGTTCTCATCCATGGGTCTTTGACTTTCACAGCCATGGTTCTCTTTTCATTTGGTGGGGTTTTCGGAGTATTATATCTCTTTGGAAAGAAAGATTTTTACATCCTCTGGGCCATAGCTATTTTGAAAATGGCAATTGTGGTGTGGGCTGTTTCCCTAGTAGTTGGGGTAATAACCGCTTACCTCACTTGGGGTGGGTTACTGCTCATTGAGCCAAAATTGGTTTCAGGAGTTCTTCTTTTTGCCGTTTCACTCATAGCGCTCCTTACGATGGATCAAATCAGTCACAACAACCAGTCAGTTATTCTGATCATTCTCTCCATCCTGCCATGGATTATCCGGTTTGGAGTGGGGAACCTACTCCACCCGGAGAATCCCACTTCTGGGACTCACCTGGAAATTTTCTTCATCAGCATTGCTGTATTTTTTATTCTTGCATCTATGAGTGGGGTGGTACTTTTTAAAACTCTATCAGAAGAAATCCAGTAATCTTGTATCCCTATGTTTTCCTTTAGCCCTATCATTATTTTTTCCAGTATCCCCCTTCAGAAGACTTGCCATCAAATGAAAATCTCTTGAAAAAATTTCTCCCAGATCTCTTTTATATAATATGGCTGCTGGATGATAGGTTGCCACCAGCTTAATTTTTCCCCCCCATCTCTCTATAGTGAAGACCTTTCCACGATCCCTAGTGATACCTCTGAAGTCTACACCAAAATACTCAAAAAGTTTTGAGGCTGCGAATCGTCCCAGACATACTATAAGCTTGGGACGAATTATATCTATCTGTCTCTCCAGGTATGGAAAACACGCCTGTATCTCGTCAGGTTCCGGATCTCTATTGCCGGGAGGTCTGCACTTCAAAATATTGCAAATGAAAACTTCTTCTCTCTTGAGTCTCAGATATTTCTGAATGCTTTCTTCGAGCAATTTCCCAGCAGCCCCAACAAATGGCTTGCCCTGTCGGTCTTCTTCCCTTCCAGGGGCTTCTCCAACAAAAACTATTCTGCTATAAGGGTTTCCATCTCCTGGCACATATCTGGTTTTTGTTTTCCATAGTTCACATTTTTTACAGCACAAAATCTCATGGGTTATATTCTCAAGTCCTTCAGATACTTTTAAACTAGCAGAATTGAATTCCTCTGACCTATTTCTCATTTTCTCCATGAGATCCACCCGTAACCTGCTCTTAATAATCACAATAGATATCCAGGAAACACCTGGATAACTCCTTTCTTCATACTTCTTTTATCATATAAAACTCCAGTGAAATCTACCTTAACAACCCAGAAACAAAAAACCTGCATTAATGGAAAACCTTTTTTACCACCTCTCTATGAGACAGAATAAAATGCGTCTGGATTACATATCTCTTTCCAAACTTAAAATCTACGCAGATCTTGTTAAAATACAGCATACTCTATTTGCACTTCCTTTTGCCTATGCAGGCGCATTTATGGCTGCGAGGGGGATCCCCTCATTGAGAATCATGTTGTTAATTTTTATCGCTTTTATTGGGCTCAGGACTGCATCCATGGCCTTAAACAACCTGATAGACAGAGAAATCGATGCCATAAATCCCAGAACTTCTGATAGGCCTTTACCCTCAGGAAATATAAGCATTCAAGAGGTGTATGGGATTATAGTGATTTCCATTCTTGCTTATGAGATGGCTGCATACTTCATCAACAGGACAACTTTTTTGTTGTCTCCCATCCCGGTTATTACTGCTATAGTGTATCCATACCTGAAAAGATATACCTCTCTTTCTCATTATGTTTTGGGACTTGCTCTCGCATATGCTCCTCTGGGTGGTTGGGTTGCCGTTACAAACTCCTTCCGTCCCTTATCATCAGAATTGCCACCTTTGATGATTGCTCTGGGTGTAATGTTCTGGGTGGCTGGATTTGATATCATTTACTCCATCCAGGACAGAGATTTTGATATAAACCATTCCCTCCATTCTATTCCAGCTGATTTCGGTATAAAAAAGGGATTGGTCATTTCTGCTCTGTCCCATCTATTTACCATAATATTTTTCGCACTCACCTTATGGGTGTTTCCTTTCAACCGTGTGTTCCTCACAGGACTAGTTATTATATCCTGTTTACTGGTTACCGAGCACTGGATTGTTCGCCCGGGAAATGTGGAAAAAAAGCATATTCAAGTTGCTTTTTTTAATCTCAACGCCATGGTAAGCTTTATAATGTTACTCTCAATTTTTCTGGATCTTATTTTGTAATCAGAATAAACAGGAAAAGTTTATATCCTGCTCATATTAACCCTTTTGCTAATGTCAGCAATGAAATTTTCAACATTATGCATCCACGGAGGGGAGAGAGAAATATACGGCAGTGTGGTTTTCCCTCTTTTCCTGAACTCCACATTTTCTCAGAGAAATGGTAAGTATGTGTATTCCCGAGTATCCAACCCAACTATAGAGAATACAGAGAAAAGAATTGCTTTACTTGAAAAAACTGAGGATGCGGCTTTATTTTCCTCAGGGATGGGCGCGATATCCACAACCATTCTTACCCTAGCAAAAAGAGGTTCTGTTTTGATTACACACCCGGATATCTATGGAGGCACTTCAAAGCTATTCAACTTCCTTGAAAAATTTGGTCTTACTGTTAAGCGCTTTCCAGTGGACGAGATTCGGGAGCACGCATCTGAAGCAGACATAATTTTTCTGGAGTCGATCACAAATCCTCTCGTAAACATCCCGGATATTAAAGGTATTCGACGGTCTTTTCAAGGAATGCTGGTAGTTGATAACACCTTTCCATCTCCATATAACTTTAACCCAGTTGACTATGGAGCTGATGTGATCGTTCACAGTGCCACGAAGTATCTTGGTGGTCATAGCGATCTTATTGCCGGAGTAGTGGCAGGAGATAATGACATCATTGAAAAAATCAAAAATACCAGAAAAATGGAAGGGACCAACCTTGATCCCTTTACCGCTTATCTCTTGGAGAGAAGTATCAAAACCCTCCCGGTAAGGATGGAAAAGCATAACAGCAACGCTTTAGAAGTAGCAAAATTTCTCGAAGAACACGAAAAAGTGGAGAGGGTTTATTATCCCGGCCTACCTTCTCACCCGCATCATGCCAGAGGAAAAAAGATGATGAAGGGTTTTGGTGGTGTTCTCAGTTTCGATGTAGCCGGAGATGAGAGAGGTGCAAAAAAATTTGTTAATGGCTTGCAGCTCATAAAAAATGCAGTCAGTCTGGGAGGTGTTGAGAGCTTAGTTACCATTCCGTCTGAGATAATAATGAAAGGGCTGCCACAAGATCAAATGGGTAATATAACGCCCAGAACAGTACGACTGGCCATTGGTATCGAAGATGTCGAGGATTTAATAGACGATATATCAAGAGCTCTGAAAGATGTATAAAAGTTCTAGTGTCCGGTTTTAGCCAGTACTATCTTCATAAAAAAACCTCTACAGAAATTTAGAAAATAATTTAAAGATGAATGGAATCTTCCTTACTGGTGTTGGTATGATAACCAAAGATGATATTCTCGAAGTCCTTGAGAACTACGACAGGGATAATCTCACTATAGCCACCCTTGGGAGCCATAGTTCTTTACATATGCTTAAAGGGGCTCAGCTTGAAGGTTTCAGAACCCTTGCTGTATGTCAGGAAGGGAGAGACGTTCCTTACAGGCGTTTTGGAGTTGCAGATGAAATTATAATCGTCAAGCATTTTGCTGAGATGAATAAACCTGAAATCCAGGAAAAACTCAGAGAAATGAATGCCATAATCATTCCTCATGGATCCTTTGTAGCTTACGTGGGACTCGATAATATTGAGAAAGATTTCAGGGTTCCCATGATGGGGAATAGGAGAATCCTGAGGTGGGAATCAGAAAGGAGTCTTGAAAGACAGCTTCTGAGTGAGGCCGGGATAAAAACACCCTCAAAGATAGAAAAGCCTGAAAAAATTGATCGTCCAGTAATGGTGAAATTTCCCGGAGCACGAGGAGGGAGAGGATACTTTATCACTGACTCCTATGAAGGCTTTAAAAACAAGTTTGAGGAAATGAAACAGCGAGGATGGGTGACGGATGAGGACTGGGAAATTGCTCATATCGAAGAATATATTGTAGGAAACAATTTTTGCATCCACTATTTCTACTCTCCTCTGGCTGATGAAGTAGAGGTTTTGGGTATGGATCGGAGATATGAAGCAAACATTGATGGACTGGTTAGAATTCCAGCCAGAGACCAGATAGAGGCAGATCTTCCTCCAAGCTATGTTGTGGTAGGTAATTTCCCGATAGTCGTAAGAGAGAGTCTCTTACCTCAGATATTCGAGATGGGGGACAGACTTGCTGACGCAGCAAAAAAACTGGTACCGCCTGGCCTACTTGGAGCTTTCTGTATTCAGACCATGTGCACTGATAACATGGAATTCTATGCCTTTGAGATCAGTGCGAGAAGTGATGGAGGAACAAACACATTTATGGACTCATCTCCATATTCTTTCCTCAGATACGGTGATTTCATGAGTATGGGCCGACGTATAGTACGAGAGGTGCGAATTGCTAACGAACAAGATGAACTCGAAAAAGTGGTTACTTGATTTACTCTCTTATTTCCTTCAGATTTAAATTTTTAGCCTTCATTGACACAGTATATACTCATGTTATATCTTGTTAATAAACAGCAAAATATTTATAGAAGTTAAAACAATCAAATAACGCCATTTTTCCAATGGGTTTCGAGGAGGTGATACGATGAAAATCTGGTTACTTGGAATGCATGGTGTTGTCGCTACCACAGCAATGGTGGGAGCAAAAGCACTAGAAAAGAGTATAGTCGATTCAAATGGTCTGGTTTCAGAACTTCCTGAGTTCGATGGAATTGAAAAAATAGCACCTCCTGAATTCGATTTTTCAGGTCATGAAATCAGATGGATTAATGAAGATGCGTATGATGCTGCATTAAAGCACTGGAATCTGAACAAACATTATGACTATGAAATTCTGAAAGGAGTAAAGGATGATTTGAAAGAGATCATCCCAAAAAAAGGAACTGCTTTAAACTGTGGTCCTGGAGTCGAGTCCCTCGGAGAACTATCTGCCTTCGAAAAAGAAGGTTATACTTTGAGGGAGATCGTAGACATTCTGAGAGATGATATTTCTGAGTTTGTGAAAAATGATGGTGTTGTTATCAATGTTGCTTCTACAGAACCTGTTGTTAATTTTTCCAAGGACTACCACGACACTTTAGAAGGATTTGAGACCATGCTTGATGATAACATAACCGACCATGCAAATGCGAGCATGTTATACGCTTATGCTGCCCTTAAAGAGGGGATCCCATATGGAAACTTCACTCCAAGTGTCGGATCCAGCATTCCAGCATTAAAAGAACTGGCCATTAAAAATAGAGTTCCTCACGCAGGTAATGATGGTAAAACCGGTGAAACACTGGTTAAAACTACCATTGCTCCTATGTTTCTGTACAGAAACATGACTGTTGAGGGATGGATGAGCTACAACATCCTCGGTGACGATGATGGTAAGGTTCTAGCTCATGCAGAAAACAAAGAAAGCAAAGTGATATCCAAAGATAGTGTGCTGGAAAAAACTTACGGATATTCTCCTTACTCTATCTGTGAAATCCGAATGTTTCCCTCTCTAGTAGATAATAAAATAGCCTTTGATTTCGTTCATTTCAGAGGATTTCTCGGATCGAAAATGAAATTTTATTTCATCTGGGATGGGATTGACGCCATTTTAGCTGCACCACTCATCTTAGATATTGCACGATTCCTCTATACAGCCAAGAAGAGGGGAGAATATGGCGTCATACGAGAGATGGGTTTCTTTTTCAAAAGCCCAATGGATACAGATATTGTCAACACCCACCGTCAATTTGAAATTTTGAAGGAATGGTATAAAAACCTCGGCAGACCAAAAGGACTTCCAAAGAAGGGGATACTGACCCTTGGAACCTGAAATGGATGCAGTTATCCTCGCTGCAGGTCTCGGTAAGAGGATGGGGGAGACAAAACCCATCCTGAATATTTTTGGAATCCCATTGATTGAACACACTTTAAGGCGTATTAATGCCCGAAATGTAGTTATAGTATATCATGATCCCAGAATTCCGCAGATCATTAGGAAAAAAGGATTTAAAGTGAAATTAGTTTATAACCCGTATCCAGAAAGAGGTAATGGATATTCTCTATATCTCGCCAGAGAATATATCCAGGATGATTTTATTCTTGTTATGGGAGATCATCTTTTTGATGAAAGCTTTTTCCATGAAGCATTTATTCCAGAAAAGACCACTTTGCTGGTAGGAAAAAGTACTTTAATTGATCCTGAGGAGGCCACTAAAGTCAAGATACGGGACGGCAAGATAGTAGATATAGGAAAAGAGATCACTTCCTATGACTACTATGACACGGGATTTTTCATTTGCAAACCCTCCATATTCGAGTATGCTCATGATCTGATAAACCAGCAGAAAAGGGTGAGTCTTTCAGAAATTATCAGGAGGATTGTCAAAATAGAGGGAGTGGCGGCACGTATCACTGATGCTGACTGGGTGGATATAGATTTCCCAGAAGACCTAGAAAAAGCCGAGAAAATTATAAAAAAAATGCTGACAAAAAGCGAAGATGGTCTTGTTTCACGATATATAAACCGTAGATTCTCTCTCGCCATAACCAGAATCCTATCTCGCTTCAATATTACTCCAAACCAAGTTAGCGTGATGAGTTTCATTCTCGCTGTTTTTTCAGGAATTACTTTCGGTTATGGCAATCTTATAGTAGGTGGAGTCCTTGCCCAGATTTCCTCTATCCTTGACGGATGTGATGGGGAGCTTGCACGGCTTAAAAACATGAAAAGTCGTTATGGTGCCGTTTTTGACACAGTCCTGGACAGATATGCGGATTTTATTATTATAGCTGGTATAATAATTGCACATGATGTTAACATTCTCATCCCAGGACTTTTTGCACTAATCGGGAGTTTACAACCAAGTTACCTTCGGGCAAGATTCAATTATCATAACCCCTTGACATCCCGTGATGTGAGATTGTTTCTCATATTTATAATGGGCATCTCAGGCCTAGTAATTCCGATCCTGCTCATAATTGGAGTACTAACCAACGGGGGAGTCCTATATTCCCTGTTCAAATTCAGGAAAACTTCTTCTTCCACTTCTCATTCCAGTATTTCTTTATCATCTCCACGCCAATAAGAGGTTCACCTGATAAAAAGAGGAGGCTGGCTCCACCCCCAGTACTGACATGGGTGATCTTCCTTTCAAGGCCTGCCATTTTTGCAGCTGTTGAGATGTGGCCACCCCCAACAAAAGAGAAGCTGGTTTTGCACATACTCCGCAATAATTCAAAAGTTCCAAGAGAGAAACGTTCATCTTCAAATACCCCGGCCGGGCCATTAATTACAGATATATAATATTGCTGAATCTCCTCAGAAAACCTAGCAATACTTTCCACTCCAATGTCCATTATAACGTGGTCATCTTTCAGTTCCTCAATCTTTATCTCTTTTCTTTCCTCTCCATCTAGTACTCCAACATCAACTGGAAGCATAATCACGTTATCATATTTTCCAAGAAGCTTTCTAACCACATCATCATTTACATTACTTTTTGCAGAATTCACCAGATCTTCTCCTTTAGTTCCAATATTAAATCCCTTTAACATAAGACAGTAATTGGCCATCAAGCCTGTAAGAATGACCTTACTGGCTATTTTATTTTCCAGAATGTTACGCATCACTTTAACAGAGTCATCAATTTTTGCTCCACCCAATATGAATATTTTGCTCTCCTTACTGCCCATAACCCTAGCAAGGGCTGAAATTTCTTTTTCCATCAGCCATCCAGCAAAAGAGGGTAACACTGGAGGGAAACCCACTATGGAAGCATGGGGTCTGTGTGATGCAGAAAAAGCATCATTGACGTACACATCTGAGACTCCTGATAGCCTTCTCACCAGATGGGTTTTTGCATGATGCTCAGGGGATAGTACACACACCTCTTCTGAATAAAATCTCACATTTTCAAGAAGGAGTATTTCTCCCGGCTGGAGATTTTTTATTCGTTCGAGAGCACGATTCCCAAAGATGTCATCTACATAGTAAACATCTCTCCCCAAGATATCACCAAGTTTCAGTGCATGGGCCTCAAGAGTGGTAAAATCAGATTTTCCTGGACGACTCTGATGGGCCAAGATTACCACTTTGGAATCTGCGAGATCTCTCAGAGTTTTAAGATGAGCTAAAAATCTGGAGACATCCAGTATTCTATTTCCAACCATCGGTGAATTAAGATCTAGTCTAAGAACAACAGTTTTCCCTTCTAGATCTGCCATCCCGATCGTAGGCAACTCTTCTTTCTCATGTGTCTCCAGCCAATCCACCTCCTGAAATACTATAGGACATTAGACGATAGCAACATCCTTTACTTTGATCTACTTTCAGATACTCCACAGTGAAAATTTGATCTCTGTATATAAATGGATTGCGTTACAGGCATGATTTCTAGCATTTGAGAACAATGCTACGTGCTATTAAGTCACAAAAAACTCAGAAGAAACTTTATAATTTAAAAATCGTTAACTTTATTAAGTCAATCTCATAGTCTATCATTACCGTGCAGGACGTGAGAGCATGGAAGAAGTGCTGGTAGTTAAAAATCTCATAAAACGATTTGGAGGACTTATTGCTACTGATGACGTTAGTTTTAGTGTAAAGAGAGGAGAGTGTCTTGGGATTATAGGTCCAAATGGTGCCGGAAAGACCACCCTCTTTTCTATTATATCTGGATTTTTGAAACCCGATTCAGGGGAGATCATTTTCAAAGGACAAAATGTAACAGGAATGAAACCCCATAAACTTGTTTCACTTGGAATGACCAGAACATTCCAGTTGATAAAAGTTTTTACCCATCTTACTGTGAAAGAGAACCTTTCAATCCCTAGCATGGCTCACTCAAAAAATTACGAGAAGGTTGCTGAGAAGATAGCTAAAAAAATCCATCTGGAGGAATATCTGGACACAACAGCTACCAACCTGTCCCATGGAGATCTGAAAAAGCTCAGCATAGGCATTGCCCTAGCTACTCAGCCAGAATTGATATTACTAGATGAACCTTTTGCGGGACTTAATCCTGATGAAGTTGTTGAACTGGACGATATAATTGATGAAATGAAAAAAGATAGAGTGACTCAGATAATTATAGAACACAGGTTAAGAGAACTGTTTAACCTTGCAGATCGAGTTCTCGTTCTCAATTTTGGAAAACTGATTTTTGAAGGCTCTCCTGAAGAAGTGGTAAAGGACATTAAGGTAGTTGAAGCATACCTTGGAACAAAAGGTGAATCCAATGCTTGAAGTAAATAATCTGAGAGTCCAGTATGAAAAAGCTATCATATTGCATGACATAAGCCTTAAAGTTGAAGAAGGAGAGACAGTAGGAGTTCTTGGGCCAAACGGCGCAGGTAAAACAACTCTACTGAGGGCTATAAGTGGTCTTGCTCCCACCACAGGAGAGATAGTTTTCAACGGAGAGAGGATCAATGGACTTCCACCGTATAAAATCGTAGAAAAAGGCATTGTGATGTGTCCTGAGCATAGAAGGTTATTCCGGGACATGACCACTGAAGATAATCTTCTCATGGGTGCATTTTTAAGAAAGGACTCAAATAATATCCAGAAAGACCTTGAATTTGTTTACAAACTTTTTCCCAGACTGGAAGAGAGAAGAGACCAAGTCGTTAAAACTATGAGTGGAGGGGAACAGCAAATGGTTGCCATAGGCCGAGCTCTTATGGCAAGACCTACATTACTCCTCCTTGATGAACCATCCATCGGTCTTGCTCCAATTGTTATACAGGCAATAACAGAAAGTATCAAAAAGATAAAGGAGACGGGCACAACAATCCTTCTTGTCGAGCAGAATGTACACATGGCCATAGACCTTGTTGAAAGACTGTACATACTTTCAAGGGGTCATATAGAAAAGGAAGGGACAAAAGAAGAACTTAAAGATGAAATAGAAAAAGCATACCTTGAAATGTAAATCCATTAAGATGGTTCTTTCTCTATCCACGACATTTGTGACTTTACAAACTTATTCAGGAGCCACTTGAGTTTTGCTAGAGATAATACCAGCTAATTTGATGGCGATGTAAATGAAAGGGGTGTCCAGAATGGCGATTAAGATCTTTATGACATACTGTCCCATTATGAGCTGGAGAATGACATTTCCTGGCATGATGCCATAAAAGGCCAGAGAGATGAAAATAATCGTATCAAATAGCTGAGATACCATGGTAGATGCGTTATTTCTGAGCCATAGATGCTTTCCTCTGGTCATTTTTTTCCAGAAATGAAAAGCCCAGACATCATGATGCTGAGAAAGTAAGAATGCGACCATGGATGCTAGCACTACTCTGGGGGCAAACCCCATTACCGTATTAAAAGCTTCTACAGCTTTTTGATCCACGAAAGGGGCTGCAGGCCATTGTACAGCCATTGAGACAACCATGACCATCACAATATTCGCTATAAAGCCTGCCCAAACAGCTTTTCTGGCTTCTTTTTTCCCGAAAAACTCGCTCACAATGTCAGTAATCAAAAAAGTAGATGCATACGCTATCACTGCAGAAGGTACAACGAATGGTCCAAAATTTACTAGTTTAAAGGCAATGATGTTAGCCACCACGGTGAGAGAGGCAAATACTCCAATAACGATCTCAACACTGTATATTCTGGCCAGAATTGCACTGAAAGTTACCACTCCCAAGGTGATCAATATCCAGACAATAAGAATCTCAATCATCTCATTCCTCCTTCTGTTTATTAGATTTGCTCCCATCAATGCAGTCCTTATCTTTCAGCCGTCCGTGTCGTCTGTCAATTTCATCAAGCTGGTCTAGCATCTTTCTAAGAGCTGTTCTCACTGCATCTGAGAAGTTTACAAATTTCTTATCGTCACCTACATGTTCCATCACATCATCGATGATATGCTGTGGAATATCAACACTTACCTTTGGCATGATAATACCCCAATATTACTCCAATACCCTCTCAAGAATATATATTTAAAACTTTCTACCATGAGGGTATATGACACTCTATTTTACATTTCTTATGGGGAATATTTAACAATTTTCTAAACAATGTTACCCCCATATTCTCTCAAACTTTCTCTGCAAACATCAAAATACCACAGTATTTCAGATTCATAGAGATTTTTATTCTCTCTTACCTCTGGATCTTCAAAACATGCAGTCAGGTATTTATGAAAAACCATTTATAGAGATGTAGGAGTACTTCAAACGATGTCCGGGATAGAAAAGATAATACTGGATGAATATGAATCAAAGCGACTTATCCAGCAATATGGTATCAGAACCGTGGAAGAGCGAAAAATTACATCCCTTGATGAGGCTGTTGAATTCACCAGAAAGACGGGTTTTCCAGTGGTACTGAAAATTCTTTCAAAAGACGTCCTCCACAAGTCAGATGTAGGTGGCGTAGTGGTGGGAATACAGAACGAGTCTGAGCTTGAAAATGCTTTTGATAAAATGTCCCAAAAATTCAAAGGAAAGGCGATGCTCATCCAGCGAATGAGCAAAGGTGTTGAAGTCATGGTGGGAGGAAAGCGAGATGATGCTTTCGGTTATGTTATACTTTTTGGTCTTGGAGGGATTTTTACAGAGGTGTTGGAGGACTTTTCTCTGAGAGTTTGCCCTATAACTGAAGCTGATGCGGAGGAAATGATTCAGGAGATAAAAGGACACAGGATTTTGAAAGGATATCGAAATATGCCAGAAGTAAATATTCAGGAGATTAAAAACCTCCTCCTTAGGGTATGTGAACTAATGGAAAAGGAACGAATTCTGGAAATTGATCTAAATCCTGTAATGGTAGCTGACAATGCCGAAGTGGTAGATGCCCTTATCATCAAGGAGGCTTAAGGTTGATGGATCTTCAAGCTATTTTCAATCCAGAGAGTGTTGCTGTTATAGGAGCTTCTGCCACTCCAAATAAAGTGGGCTTTAACTGTCTGGAAAGCATCGTTTATGGAGGCTTCCAAGGGAAAATTTTTCCTGTACATCCGAGGTATGAAGAAATTCTCGGTTTGAAAACATACAGGAATATCCTTGAGATCGAAGAAAAGATCGATCTGGCAGTTATTGCCCTCAACCAGTACACCACGACAGAGATCATTGACGACTGTGCATCAAAGGGTGTAAAGGGTATAATATCCATAGCTGGTGGTTTTCGAGAAGTTGGAGATGAAGGCAAAGAACTTGAAAAGAGGCTTGTTGAAAAGGCGAAACAATATGGAATCCCTCTCTTGGGACCCAACACATTAGGGGTTATAAATACTGATGTTAACTTTTATTCCACCTTCTACCCCATGAAACTGAAAAAAGGGGGCATATCCATCATAACCCAGAGTGGGGGTGTGGGTCTAACCATCCTCTACAAGCTTATGGAAGAGAAAGTGGGAGTGTCCAAATGGATCGGAGTTGGAAATAGATCTGTGATAGATTTTCCTGATGTAATTAAATATCTCGAGAAGGACCCCTCTACAAAGGTTATTGGTATCTTTATGGAAGGTACTGAGCGTGCTAGAGAATTTCTGGAAATTGCTAAAAAAGTTGTTTTGAAAAAACCTGTAGTTGTGTTCAAAGTGGGAAAAAGCAAGAAGGTTGATTTCTCGGCCCAAACCCATACAGGCAGTACAGTTGGAGACTACAACCTGTATAAATCTGCTTTTAAACAGTTCGGAATCATTACGGCTGATAGTGTCAGAGAACTTATAGCCAAATGTAAAGCTTTGAGCCTTCAGCCAGTTCCAGAAGGAGATAATCTGGGAATTCTCACTATATCAGCAGGACCCTCTATTGTTATTCTTGATATGATCGCAGATGTCTGTAAGATGCCTGAATTTCATGAGAAAACCATAAATAAAGTAAAGGAGCGAATGGGAGAGAATCCCCCACTGGTTATTAAAAATCCTTTGGATGTTGCAGCTTCCGGTTTCATGCCTGACGACTTCAGAGCATTGAGCGAGGCTGTGATTCAAGATCCAGAAGTGAATGCCTTTCTTGCCATTACAATACAGCACAGGCACTGGAGGTTTCCCACTCCAGAGATTATTGAGGTGGTAAAAAACTCCAGTATACCTGTAGTAGTATGCTATCCAGCCGAATACAAAGTAGTGGAAAAAGAAATAGAAAAGCTGGCTGAAAATGGTATTCCTGCCTATTCAACTCCTGAAGAGGCGGCTTGGGGGATCAAAGGGCTCTTCGAATACAAACACATAAAAGAGAGGTTCACATAACTAGTTTCGTTTATTGTTTCATCAAATTGTCTAAAACATATATCGTGTGTCTCCGGCACAGATTCTCAGGATATGGATACAGACAACTTTCTTTAAATTTTTCAGATTTAAACAGAATTAGAGTAAGAGTATAACTATGGTTATTTTTCTTCATATGGTGTGGAGACCACTTCCCTAATTCTTTCGGCAATTTTTGGGCCTATTTTTTCAACTTTTTCCAGCTCTTTCTTATCTGCTGTCACGATTTTCTCTATAGTTTTGAAATGCCTCAAAAGATTTCTTGCCAAAATTGGTCCTATATTAGATATAGACGAGATAACATATTCTTGCTGTTCCTTCAAGCTCATAGACGTTTTTCCACTGTGAAGAGATACATCCCTTTCTTTATCTTCCTGTTCCCTCCTAGCAATCATGTAAAGAACTTCAGCAGTTTCTTCCTGATCCTTCGTAAACAAAATGGGAACGCCGAGATCTATAACTATGGATGCTAGAGCACCGCGAATAGCATTGGGATGTATCCTACGTTTTGAATACAAACCGTCTCCTTCTATCAGCAGAATGGGTTTCTGGTAACCGCGTTTCAGATCTATGAGCTGACTGAAAATATCCCTTTGTCGGTTAACCAGTGATTCAAGGAAATCTTCCACTGTTTTTCTCTCTACTCCAACTCTATCACTCAGTACGTAGTCTGCTACATCCAGCTGTTTCATCACCAGACCAATGTTTTTTTCATGAAGTTTTCTCACCACTCCAGACTTTGATTCTCTGAAATCCACAAATATCTGTATTGCTTCCTTCGGAATCTTACTCATGAAAAAGGTATCGAGGTTGGTCTGTCCTTCCTGTCTCTTCATATGAAGGTAATTTTTCATGTAATGCCTGATACGATCTAACTGCTCGTACATTTTTTTCTCTTTGCTTGTGCTTGCCCAGTAATATCCCTCATCCCTCGTTCCCCGACCCATGAGAACAACGACTTTTCCAACCTTTTTTCTACCAGTTCTCCCTTTTCTCTGAATGGCCCTTATTTCTGATGGGACGGCCTCGTAGAAAATAACCAGATCTGTCGAAGGGATATCAAGTCCCTCTTCAGCAACAGATGTGGCAACCAGTACATTGTATTCGCCCCCTCTGAATTTGGCAATGGTTTCCACTTGCTGCTTTTGAGACATTCCCTTATCATTATGCCGATTGGTCTGCCCGACAAACTTTACCGGATTTGCAAGGGTATTTTCTTTGAGAAAACTGGTAACAACTTCTGCGGTATCTCTATAATTGGTAAAAACTATTATTCTTGAATCTGGATTAGCTTGAATTTGCTCTTCCACAATTTCTTTTAACTTTTTCAGCTTAGGATGGGTGGTAGTACACCTGTAAATCTCCTCTACAGCTTTTTTAAAACGAGTATCCTTAAATATGCTTCTTGAGGCTTTACTTCCCCCCCTAGAGTTTGCCTCAGCCCCAAGTTTTTCCACGTACTTCTTCAACGCCTCAATACCCTGTGTTTCAACCAGTTCCACTGCATGTTTGACTTTCATGATTTCAGCTACAATGGAAATACCTTCATAAAGAGAGGGAGAAGGATTTCTTGAAAGCATTGCCTGAAGTTTTCCCTGAAGGAGGAGGACATTTCGTTTAGATTCTAGCTCTTTCACACTCCCAACGAGTCCAAGCTTTTTAAGCCTGGATGATCTGGAAGAAATGAACTGCTCTAACAGACTTCGGATTCTAGCATATTCTTGGGGTAACTCCACCCTAACCCATTCGATATGCCGGTAATGGATATATGGGATTACATCTTCATCCATTTCTGTCCTGCCTTCAATCTCTTCTATAAACAGATTCTCACAAACCTCTCTTATACGATCCAGATTGCTTCCTGGAGATGCAGTCATGGCGAGGATCAGAGGGTTTTTATTCTGTTCCATATATTTTTTTGCAATAAAAACATATGCATATCTCCCAACAGCCCGGTGAGCTTCATCAAAGGTAATATGAGTTACCTCTTCCAGACTCAATTTTCCTGTCAACAGATCATTCTCAATAATCTGCGGAGTGGCAACTACAACAGATGCATTGTCCCATAGCTCTCCACGTTTTTCAGGACTGACTTCTCCCGTCAGAGCAATTACTCTATCCTCTCCAATATTCATATTATCTCTGAAAAATGCAGCATGTTGCTCTACAAGTGGTTTGGTCGGACTTAAAACCAGAGCCTTCCCACCCTTATTCATAAGTCGAGACGCGATCACTAGCAATGCTACTGCGGTTTTCCCCAGACCAGTCGGCAAAATCAGCAGAGTATTGTATTTCAAAGCTGTGGCTGCAATAGAGACCTGATACGTTCTCCTTTCAACCTTATTTCTCTTTATCAGTGGATGGGATACATATTCCACCATGCTCATATACCATCCAATGGGTATATAATATAAAGGTTGGGAACACAATGAAATTGGTGATAGCTTGCTGTATGATGTGGCCATTGAGATACCAGAAGACGAGTTCAAAGCATTCATTGCCATAGACACTCTTGTCGATGGTATCGCTGCAGGTGGATTGAGAATAAGCCCCAGCGTAACACAAGAAGAGGTAAAAGCGCTTGCCAAAACTATGTCTCTGAAATACGGAGCCATGAATGTGAGAGTTGGTGGTGCTAAAGCCGGAATAGTATTATCCAGTAAAAATAAAAAAGAGCTGATCGAGAGATTTGCAGAGATAATGAGACCTTTTTCAACAATGTATTTTGCAGGAATGGACCTAGGAACCACACAGTCAGATATAGAATACCTCTATTCTCTTACTCTCGGAGACCCATTCGAGTTCTGGAAAATCCATGCGGAAAGGCTTTGCAGAAATATGCCTTACAATTCCTACCTATCCGCAAAGAGAGAGATGGGAGATGACTTCAGCAACACGATAACTGGTTACGGTGTTGTGAAAAGTCTCGAGGAAGCCTGTAGAGTGACAGATTATAAACTAAGGGATAAAACTGTCTTTATCCAGGGATTTGGATCTGTTGGTAGCAGCACAGCCCTATATTTACAGAAAAGTGGAATCAAACTTGTCGGAGTGGCTGACGTGTATGGCGTCATTCACAATGAAATGGGGCTCCCTATTTCAGACCTTCTCAGAGCCAGGCGAGAGGATGGAACAATAGATAGAGAGAACCTTTCTGGAGATTTTGATGAGTATAAGTCAGATAAATGGCTGGATGTTGATGCTGATATCCTGATCCCCGCAGCCATATCTCATGTAATTCATGAAGGCAATGTCTCTCTTGTGGAATCTGACTTTGTAGTGGAGGCCGCTAACATACCGGTTACAAAGGAGGCTGAGAAAATACTTTTTGATAACGGAGTGGTCTATATTCCCGACTTTATTGCCAACGCTGGTCTTGCAGCCGGATACACCCTATTCATGTTAGGAGAAGTCACCAGTGGTAGAGAAGCTTTTTCTGAAATCGAGAAAAGAATTAGAAAAGCAACTGCCCATGTAATTGGAAAAGGTATTAAAGAGAGAAGAAATTACCGGGAGATTGCTGAGGAATATGCCAGAACCAATCTGAGGAGGATGAGATGATTAGTGGATTTAAGATCATAGACTTCCATATCCATGTGGGTAAAAAGGGAGACTGGAAACCCTGGGTTGAGGAATATCAGTCGAGAATAAATCCGGAACTTAAAGAGAGATTTGAGGAGATTATGTCTCCTGATGGTCTTGCAAAATATCTTCAGGAAAATGGTGTGGACTTTGCAGTTGTTCTCCCTGAGTACTCTCCCATTACCACTGGTATTGTTACAACTGAATTTGTAGTGGATTTCTGCAAAAGCCATGAGATGTTCATACCTTTCGCATCAATAAACCCACACCTTATTACAGATCCCAGAGAGACCTTCAAGGAGTTCATCGACATGGGTATAAAGGGTGTCAAGATCTACCCCAGTTACATCCACATGTATCCCAACGACCCTAGACTGTATCCATTATACTCTACAGCCATGGAATATTCTCTCCCGGTGATGTTTCACACTGGATCGTCGGTGTTCAGAGGAGCCAAACTGAAATATGCTGACCCTATCCATCTGGATGATGTAGCCGTGGATTTCCCTGAATTGCCTATTCTTCTTGTCCATGGAGGGCGTGGTATCTGGTATGAAACTGCGAGTTTCTTAGCAAGACTCCATTCCAACGTTTACCTTGAGATTTCAGGGGTGCCACCGGCCAGATTACTGGATTACTACCCAGATATAGAAAGGATATCCAGCAAAGTCATCTTTGGTTCTGACTGGCCTGGAGTACCTGGAATCGGGAAAAACATCCGTGTAATTCTGGATCTTCCTCTGAAAAAGGAGACAAAGCGAAAAATATTATGGGATAACGCCTATACTCTTCTTAGACGTGCTGGAGCTTTTGATTAAAAATTAAAGAGTCTTTTAGATTTTAACCATTTTTCTCTATGAAGTTATGTTATACGAAATCGTAAATTCTCAATATAGATCTTCCCTTCTATCTTCAAGAGCAGGAATAGTCCTGCGAGCTTCTTCCACTTCCTCCAGTTCAAGATCAGCAAAAATAATCTCCTCTCCAACCCTCCCTTCTGCGATAACCTCACCCCAAGGGCTTATTATCATGGAATGGCCAAAAAACTCATTGGTATCATCTCTGCCAACTCTGTTAACAGCACACACAAACAGTTGATTCTCTATAGCCCTCGCTTTCAAAAGGGTAGTCCAGTGGTCAAGTCTGGGATGAGGAAATTCAGCAGATACCATCAAAACTTTTGCTCCATCAAGGGTGAGTCTCCTTGCCATTTCGGGAAATCGTATATCATAGCAGATCAAGCATCCAGCTTTTCCAAAATCCAGATCAACTGCTACAATTTCATCTCCAGGTTGGAAGGTATTCGGCTCATCCATTGGTTTAAATAAATGAGTTTTTCTGTATATTCCGGCAATTCCTTTTGGAGTTATCACAGGCATGGAATTATATATCTGACCTTTCCACTTTTCAGCAAAGCTCCCTGCTATGTTAACATTATACTTTACAGCCAATTCTTTCAGGGTTGTAACAGTGTTTCCATCAATGGGTTCACTAACTTTCAGAAGATTTTCAGAAAAACCTGTGGTAAAAAGTTCAGGAAGTAAAATCACATCTGGATTGATTTCTGATGCCTGAATGATGCCTTCAACAGCCCTGCTAAGATTTATATCAGGTCTGCCGAGTTGAATGTCCATCTGGATGAGCGCAAATCGTAGCATAAAGTGTATTTTTCTTTTCTCAATAAAAATTTTTTTACTTGTGTCTTTAGTTCCTTTGATTGGTCAGATTACTCTGTTAACTCCATCCATAGACCATTTTCATCTAAAATTTTTTTAACTTGAAAAATCATAACACAAAATATGAAACTGACTTTTGGAAATAAAACCGTCTCACCAGATGTAAGATATATTGGAGACCTGTTACCTGTCCTGTACACCCCAGATGTTGATGTTAATAAAAACGAACCGGCTTATTTTATGTACAGGGATCTGTATCTAAGCAAAAAGGATAGATCAACAATTCTTGAATATGGGTTGAGGTATGATATCACCATTATCCCTCCTAAAAGGATTGGAAAGGAGTACATTAAAACTCTTGGACATTACCATCCCCCTAATAAAATGGGAACAGCATATACAGAGATTTACGAAGTCCTGGATGGAGAGGCTATGTACTTTTTTCAGAGAGTTTCAAACGGAGATGTTCTGGATGTGATTGTCGTACGGGCAGAAGCGGGAGATAAAGTGTTGATACCACCGGAGTATGGCCATATAACCATAAATCCATCCAACAAGATCCTTAAAATGTCCAACTGGGTTTATCGTCATTTTTCATCCATATATGACCCGATCATTAAAAGAAAGGGTGGATGCTATTATTACCTTTCAACAGGATGGATCCCTAATAACAATTACAAGAAAATCTCTGACCTGCGAATACTCGATCCCCCTAGACTTAGTTCATTAGGTATAAAAAAGGGGAAGGAAATGTACGGTATGATAAAAAATCCTGAAAAACTTGAATTCCTGTGGAGTCCTGAAGCATATATGGATGTATTCCAAACCCTCTATGATATTACTTACTGATTTTCCTTGTCGAGTGATGCCAAAGCCGCAGCATGAAATATGGCATTGGAGTAATAGGGAGACGCTCTAGAAGTGTCAACTACGACCCATGGGATTAGGTATGGAGCACCAAACCCTTCTCCACTTCCCACTAGGACCATGATGCGAAAGAGATAATTTCCCACAATTCCATCAGGGGCTATTAAAATGTTGCATTCTTTTACTGCTTCTTCAATTAAAATCCCAAAATGTTTGACCTCAAACCCTCTGTTTCTGAGAATCGATTCAAGAGATTTTCCATCGAATATACTCTGATCGACAACTTCAGTTCTACCCACATCTTCAAGCCTTCCAGCTGAAAGAATGCCCACATATGGGTTTAAACCAAAATCTACGAGGATTTTTGCTGTTTTTTCAGCTATTTCTAGTTTTTCATCGATATTTTTACCCTCATCTATCCCCACAGGACTAAGGTAAAAAGTGCTATCCCTAATCTTAATGAGACTTGTTCGCTGAGGGTTCTCTTCCTTCAATAATTTCTTAATAGCATCTTTGAATTTTCTAGCTGATAGTTCTCCCCTCACCACTCCTTCCACTTCTCCTGATCTTAAAAGCTGAATGAGCTTAAATTCTGGATTATCAGTGATGATTTGATTTTCTTTCCCAAGATCTCGTGGAGTTACAATAACCACATTATGGAAATCTTCTGCTTGCTCAATTGCTCTAACACCTTTCATGCTATTCAGGCCTATTGCAATTTTTTTAGGCGTTTTTCTACCATTCTCAAGAATTATTTTTTTATATACATCCACACAATATTGATATATCGAGTCCTATATAATCTTTCTTCCACACTATTTGGCAAAGATTGATTTAACGGAGAGGGATTTTTATCATCAAAAAACGAATAATATTGTGGTTTTAACTCATTATATGAGTAAACCAGATTGACAATTCACTGAAATAGTAGTGAAATACTTAAATATCAGAAGTTATATGTTGGGTTGTAATTCTATTCAACGGGAGGTGATGATGTGGTGTTAGCGGTGCATATCATCGCGGAACTGTATGGATGTAATAGAGATCTGATTTCTTTTGTGGAAAATCTGAGACCTCTGATGGAACAGGCAGTGGAAAAGTCCGGACTGACCGAAATCACCTCTCAGTATCATCAATTTACTCCATTTGGTGTAACTGGATTTGTACTTCTCGCTGAATCTCATATATCCATCCATACGTGGCCTGAGTATCAATATGCCGCTGTAGACATCTACACTTGTAGCACTGAGGAAAAGGCCAATAATGCTCTTACCACTATTCTTGAAGGATTATCTCCCCAGAAAGTTGAAGTTAAAAAATTCTATCGTGGGGAGATAGACGGATTCCATCCCATCTCACCCGATAGATATAAAGCTGGTATCAATCTCAGATCTGAAAGCTGAAATAAACAGGTTTTTGGTATCATTAGGTTCAATACTTGTTTAAATTCCATTCAAGTGGAATTGAAGTACCTCAATTTTAAAAATGGTATCACACGTTTGAGTTTTTGTATCGTATGATTACTTTCAGGATATACCCTTAGTATATTAAGCTCTCTACACCTCGGTTAACGGGTGATATCATGAATGAATTCTGGAAAGAGCTTGTGGAAAGAGCTGTAAAATACGATCATTTCAGGAGGAGGAGTCAGTTCAGTAAAAAAATTGCCATGTATTCCCATAGAGATGTATTTTCCTCTAAGAAAAATTTTCGGTTCTACTAATTTGGGGGATGTAGACTCATGACAATCATAACAGCTTCTCTAACATCTCTATAGTTCTGGAGTAGATGCCCCCTTTTACCTCATCCACCAGAAATTCAACGAACTTTTTTATAAAAAGGGTATTAAAACTTGCTTAAATCCCACTCTTCATCCATAAGTATCTCATCCAGTTCGTCAAGACTTACCTGAGATGGCTCTCCAAACAACTCCTCTTCCATATCTTCTTCAGGTTCTTCCTTCTCCTCATCTAATGGTCCCATATCTCCTATCAGAGATTTCAAAGCCTCTTTTACCATATCTCTGTAGATTTGAGGGTCAGGGGAGTATTTTTCCATAGCCAGTTTTGCCTCTTCTGTAGAGAGCTTCTCCAAGGCTTCTATTCTATCCAGAGTGTATCTGGCTGTCTCCAGAGTCCATATCTCTCTTGTTCCGGCATCAGATACAGAAATTTCCTCCGGTCTGATGGAAACGAGGACTCTGTTTTCTCCCTCGTATACGTTCACCTTCCCACTCACTGCTACATATTGAGGGGGCTCAATAGAGGCAAGGCTTTGCAATGCTTCAGGCTGATATCGTCCAACATATCCCACAAAAGCTCCAGTATGATCGCTAACCCGTATCCTCCAGAATTCTCCCTCACCACCAACATCTTCTTTCTCAAGAAGAATTCCTACCACAAAAATCCGATTACATTTGACTCCAGTAGGAGTCAAAAGATACAAAGGAGAATACCTGTCATCCCCTTTGAACGTAATACTGGAATCATTATATTCCTTTGCAAAAACCCTTTTTGCCACTTCTCTCCTGAAAGCTGGCATTCAAATCGCCTCCAAAAGATTCTTTATTTCGTCTGGATCGATCTTGTCAACAAAAGAGATCTCCTCAACCAGAAAGTACCTCCCGACCCTTGTTCCTTTGACATTAAAATACCGACCCAGCATTTTTCCTCTGATGTAGTCCAAAACTGCTCCTCTATCCAAGTTTTCTTCTGCCATTTTTTTCGCCTGGGAGACGTCAATCCTGATAAGACTCTTTAAATTCTCCTCATTCAGAAGTACTTCATATACATGAGATCCATCATCCAGGACTCCTTTAACTCTCAAATCGTATTTTCCTTCAACATCTCCATGCTCAGTACATTTATTTTTCCATATAGCCCTGTTACAGGATGGACAACGAAGAATAAGTCCTGAATTAGGCTGAATTGCAACAAGAGCTCCTCTCACATCAAGTTTTGAAGATGTAACTTCAATATCTTCTTCAATTGGCTCAATCTCACTATTTTTATTGACATTGATCTGCATTCGTTCGAGGAAAGAGTCAGAAACCACATTTCTAAAGATGTAACTCTTACTCTCTTCCACAGGAGGTTGACCAGAACTGCTCCAAATTACAAATTTAATAGTTCCTGTTTCATCTCCAATCAGACCTACTTGAGATATCTTGGGACTTTCACTTTCCCATAGCTGAACCACCTTCCCCTTTACACTAATCCACTGATTTGGCTGGCCAATATCCTTTATGTTGATAACCGGAGATTCTCGTTGCCTCTGGAGATCCAGTGAAGTTATCTTAAATTCTTTCAAGAAATAATTTGTTACAGATCTTACGGCCTCATCAACAGGCACCTTATATTCCTCCAATAATATTCTCAACCGTCTCTCAATTTCATTCTCATCAATCTGATAACCTGCGTTCTGAAACCTTTCTTTAATCCGCTGCACATGGGCCTCAATCATTATAACACCTGCTTAAAGTTCCATTCACATCATAGAATAAAGTTGTGGTCATGACGAAAGTATTTGTCAACTATGTTAACAATTTGGAAATAGAGTCTACCAATATTTTCCAATCTCTCTTGGGAAAAAGATTTTATTTATTGCTTTAAGTTAGCAATGGTGATTCCATGCTTCCGGACAAATTCAAATGTGTTGTTACTACATGGGATTATATGTATAAACTCTGCAAAGATGTTGCCGAACAGGTTAAAGACAGTTCTTTTCAGCCAGATACTATTGTGGCCCTAGCCAGAGGTGGATGGTTTGCTGGGAGAGTGTTATGTGATTTGCTTGGCCTAGATGACCTGACCAGCCTTAAAGTTGAGCATTATGTGGGGACCGCGGCCCAGAAAGATGAGGCAGAGGTTAGATACCCCTTACCCGATGGTGCAGTAACCGGGAAAAATGTACTTATTGTGGATGATATAGCAGACACGGGAAAGAGTATTGCTCTGGCAAAAGAATATGTTCTTGCCAAAGAGCCTGCTGAAGTAAAAACCGCCACACTGCAGTTACTGTATACTTCCAAAATAGAGCCAGATTATTACGGTGAATACCTGGAAGACTGGGCATGGGTCATTTTTCCTTGGAACTTTGTAGAGGATATGATAGATCTAGTGAGCAGATTGATGAGTAAAGAGAAAAAGGAATTATGGAGCGTGAAAGACATTAAATCAGGGTTATACCGATATCATTCTCTCGATCCTGTATTTCTGGAGGTTGCCCAGCCTAACAGGATGAAAGAAATACTGGAAGAAATGGAAAAGAGGAAGAAAGTTAAAAGAGTGGTTAAAGAGGGTAAGATTTTCTGGAAACCCGTGGAGTGATTATTATGGCTGAAATCGGAATAATAGGTGGAACGGGTGTATATGATCAAGATGTTTTTTCCAGCGCCAGAGAGGTAGAGGTGAACACACCTTTTGGTAAACCCTCCGGTCCAATTATGGTGGGTGAGTATGAGGGTAAAACAGTAGCTTTTCTTCCCAGACATGGAAAAGGACATGTGTTTTCTCCCACTACTTTGAACTATAGAGCCAACATATTTGCCCTTAAAAAACTCGGAGTGGAGTACATTATATCAGTAGCTGCAGTTGGTTCTCTGAAAAAGGAGATAAAACCCCTGGATATTGTTATCCCATCTCAAATTTATGATAAGACCAAGTTAAGAGAAAATACCTTTTTCGAGGATATAGTTGTACACATAGGTTTTGCTGATCCTTTCTGCCCGAACCTATCTGGGCTCATTGAAGGAGTAATAAAGGAAAAGAAGTTTAGATATCATTCGGGCGGGACCTATGTTTGCATCGAAGGACCTCAGTTTTCCACTAGGGCAGAGTCGGAAGTTCATAGGAAACTTGGATTTGATATAATAGGAATGACTGCTATCCCGGAGGCAAAACTTGCAAGAGAGGCTGAGATCTGTTATGTTACCATCGCCACCGTAACTGACTATGATGTTTGGTATGGAGAAGAAGTGGATGTGGAAATGGTGCTTGAGAATGCAAAGAAAAACGAGGAAAAGGTCAGGGAAATTCTCAAAGCAGCCATACCAGAAATTGGAGGAGAGAGGAGTTGTGGATGTCAGGATGCTTTGAAATTCGCTATCACCACAGCTAGAGAATATATATCAGAAGAGACCCGTGAAAAACTTGGGTTGCTGATAAGTAAATACCTGTGAGATACCTCAATGATTCTGAAAATATAAATTATGCAATTCTGTTAACGTGAGCTGGCGATCTCCTCACTGAAACTAGGCATATCAGGATACAAGAGGTCCTTAACACTATTGTAGAACTCGCCATATATATGGGCATCCAGTGCGAAATGAACAAGCTTATGCCTGTTAAATCCAGTTAATTCTCTTACATAACGGGTGAGAATATTAAAACCAAACATGTTAGCATGCATGGCTCCGTATGCATCGTTGGAACGCATGTAAAACAACCCTGTTAATTCATCTTTCCCGGATGCATAAAACATATATCCTCTCAGACAGGGAGGGTCATCATGGTCCAGATCCCATGGTCTTGATATGCCAACGTAGGCATCCCGTCTCCACCTATCTTTTTTGAGTTTCAGGAGGCTTTCATACAGTTGATCTACTTTCTGATCATCCATCTCACAGTATCTTGCCCGTTCCGCGTATGAATACACCTCTCCTTCCTTTAAAATGGATGTTTCAACTCTCTTGTCTATGTATCCTGCACAGATAAGATATTCATGGGCGTAATCAACTCCATAATCCCGAGAAAAGGGAGCTTTGTCATGGATGTCATGTTCTTCGGTTTCATCCACTTCAATCATCAAACGATGTATATACCGGCTCTCTGACTGGCCCTCAAACAATTCGCCCCATTCTGTGGATTTTTTCATTCCATTATTGTAAATCTCATGAAGGGCCTGATGCCAAGCAGAAGATAAATACCGTTCTTTGAGGTGTGTACCATAGGGAGTTGTTCCATAAACTTCTTCATATTGAGATTCAGAAAGTCTATTTTCGTCTCTGAGATAATAATGTGGTACACCAATTATCATACCAATGGTTCCTTCCTTATAGGAGGTCTTATCCACAAGATATTCCATCAGATAGGCTAGAAAGTTTCCGTTACTCTGGAAATAATTGATTACATCAAAACTTCTTATAAAGGCTGTAAGATTGATGGCATGATTAACAACCAGACAGCTCACTTCAGTAATCGCTGGGGGAGTGGAAGAAGAATGATCCCATGGCCTCCATACAGGTAAAGAGACTCGCCTTGTAAACTCCACTTCCTCCAGCTTTCTCGCAGCAATATCCAGTAATCCTTCAATCCTGCTGAGATAACTCTCTCTATTACCTAGTTTCCACCCACTCGAATCTGGTTCCAGAGGATCTTTGAAGTCTGGATTTTTTACCACAACAAAGCTATTATGAACTCTTTTTGTATCTCCATATCTCGAGGACGAATAAATGCCTTCTGATCTGATTTTGGAATAGAGTTGCTGTTGAGCCTCCTCAAAATCTTCTGCTATTAACATCAACTATAATGAGAACAACATATGATAAAAACTAAACGGGTGGAAAAGTTTACTGTGTCTCAGTCTCACTCAAAGACTTATAGATGTGAGTCATTATGTTCAAAAACTGGTTTTTGTCGAAATTCTTTCCATCATAAAACCACCCATGATTAACGGGGACCATCACCGAACCATTACCATCCACAATCAAAAGTGTTGGGGTACCCTTAACACCATATTCCGCTGTAAGATCCTTTTCAGAATTGATGTCCACTTTAATCAGAACAAAACTCTGAGCAATATTTCTCATTACTGCTGAATCCGAAAACACATCCTTTTCAAGCCGTTCACACCAAACACATCCTTCCTGAGTAAAATATATCAATGCAGGCATCCCTTTCGATCTAGCAAGGTCTAAGCCATCGGAATAACTCATCCACATATCTTCATCCAAACTATTCTTTGGACTAGATCTTAAAACAGCTACAAAAATTATCATTACCACAACCACTACGGCCAGCAACAGCCACCATTTCTGTTTCATCAGGAACAGGATATTGAGAAGACGATAATATAAGGGTTGTGGTGTGTTCAGGAAGAGACCAAAACCTCCCAACAAAAAGGTTGAAAAAGATACATTACAATCATTCAGAAAAGTTTATGGAAGTGTAACATAAACATATGAGGGTATGAACAACATTTTGTGGTTAAGTAAAAAGGATGTAGAATCCATCCTCGACATTGGAATGGCATTAAAGGCTGTTGAACAGGCTTTTTTGATGCATGGTCTGAGAAAAGTCCAGATGCCTTCCAAGATATACCTGTATTTCCCTAAGGGAGATTTGAGAGCCATGCCTGCCTACTTAGAGGAGACTAACATTAGTGGGGTAAAAGTAGTAAATGTACATCCTCACAATCATACACGGTCCCTCCCATCTGTTATGGCTATAGTGGAACTCGTTGATCCTGATACTGGGATACCACTGGCATTGATGGATGGGACATACTTGACTGACATGCGAACAGGAGCAGCCGGAGGCATAGCTGTGAAATATCTTGCCCGAAAAAATTCTTCTATAGTTGGAATGATTGGGACGGGCAATCAGGCTAGAACTCAGCTCATGGCTATCAGCCATTTCATCGATATTGAAGAGGTTCGAATAACCAGTAAATCGGGTAGAAGTGAGAGAAGTTTCAAAGAGTACATAGAAAAAGTGGTGGATGCTGACATTCACTCCTATCCTGTTGAAAGAGTATGCGACTGTGATATCCTTGTAACCACAACGCCAGTCAGAAAACCTGTGGTGATGGATGAATGGATTCAGGAGGGAACTCACATAAACGCCATTGGTGCAGATGCAAAAGGAAAACAGGAACTTGATCCTCTTTTGCTGAGAAGAGCAAAAGTGGTTGTGGATGATATACATCAGGCTAGCCATTCAGGTGAGATTAACGTTCCTCTCGAAAAAGGTATAATTTCCATGGAAGACATCTATGGAGAGATTGGAGAGATTGTTTCAGGAGCCAAGCCAGGACGAGAGAATGAGGAGGAGATAACCATCTTCGATTCGACAGGCCTTGCTGTTCAGGACGTTGCCACTGCTTACGAGATATACAAGAAAGCTATTGAAAGAGGAGCTGGATCCAGGCTTGAATTTATTTAAAAATGGATGCAAAGAGAGAAAATATGATGAAGGGACTTATCTCTTCAGATACACTTCCAAGAGATTGTATGAACAAAAGATGGCAGGGGATGTCATCAGATCAGACCACTAATTTGTGTCCCCCCTGTTATCATAAAAGTCTCCAGAAAGTCTATTCTGGATTTAAACTTTCTTTTTCCTTGTAGATAATTAGTCCTCAACTTCCTCCACTCATTATCGCTATCCTTCAGATTGATTCTTTTTAAACTCTCATCCGGCATCAGTGATCCGCATTTTCAATTTCCACTGACACTCCATAGAATCTAAATTAGTGAGATGTTGGGTCTACATCCCATATCTTAAAGAATTCGAGGTGATGCTTTACTGAATCCTGTATCCAAGTTTCTCACACAGTTCTCTTCTATCCTTCCTTTCTTCTTCACTTTCAATTCTGTTCACGGCTGTTCCATCCACCACACCGAGTACAGCCTTTCCAAGGTCTGTAATTCCTAAAACAACCTGCATCGGATTTGCAGAAGCAACATACACATTTGCAACAGCTGGGTGTTGTTTTATAGTGTTGAGTATGTTGAGAGGGAATGCATTGTCTGTCATAACTACAAATACATGGCTGGCACCTATTTTCAAACAATTTTCAGAAGCCAGTTCTTTTAAAGTATCGTCGTTAGCTGTCACTCTTGTGAGTTTTGGAACAGCCTCATTCATGGCTACTGCAACTCTTATTCCCGGAACTGTAGTCAAAAGAGCTTTGAACAAATCGTCTGTTGTAAATATAGAAAAATTCGCTTGACCAATGATAACCTGATATTTCCCTTCTGGATTTTTTACGTCCACCACTTCTATCTTCATGTAACATGATATGGATTGGATAATAAAAAGGTTTATCTTCTACTTCTTTTGGAGAAGTAGTGGATTCACACTATCTGCTATAATTTGCCTTGAATTTTTATAAACATGACACATAAAGTCAATATAGTATCAATCCATAATGGTTATCTACATACTCACTCTGTCAGCTCTTGAAAGAATTCGAGTATTGTAATGTTATTTATTGTACACGTATGTTTACAATACAGTTCTAGAAAACTTTATTTTGACCATCTCTAGCGATTAAAGGAAATAACCTGAGTACATAAATCCTCTATATCAATAAGTTCTAATTCGATCTTCATTCAATTTGCCTCGAGCTTATTTAAGGCATGCACAATTCTATGGATTGTGGTAATGAACCCTATAACAGCTATGACTGCGAGAGTTGCATAAAACAGCTTTACAATTAATCCCACCATGATTATTGCAATTCTTGTATCTCTGCTACCAATCCCCACTTTGCATTCCACTCCATATGCTTCAGCCATCGCTCTGGAAATACTCACCCCAAATGACCCCACCACAGCCAGAGCGCCTATCAACCACAGCTTATTAGGATCAAGACCGATCATACCTATGATAATGGCGGCATCCACAAATCTATCAAAGATTCTGTCCAGAAAACCCCCTTTTGCTGTAACTCTGTCACTCAATCTAGCCATATCTCCATCAGTACAATCAAGAATCTGAGAAACCAGTATGACAAGTACACTTTCATATATACGTCCGGTATAGATAAGAAGGCCTGAAAATATGCCCAGAAAAGCCGCAAAATATGTTATGGTATTAGGGTTGATATTAAATCTCAGAAAAAATCTCGCAAGAGGTTTTGAAAATCTCCGGTATACCATTTCAGTCAGAAAATATTCCCATTTAATTAAAATCACCTCTTAATGGATAAATCTTAAATAATCTGGCATTTAAACCTTTCTTTATGCAGGCAGTTATACTGGCAGCCGGTTTTGGTTCAAGGTTAGGTCGGCACAAAGGAGATGATCCTAAAACCCTGATCAAAATCGGAGACAGAACCCTTATAGACCATATCCTGAAAACTTTGAAAAAAAATGGAGTTCGAAATGTTATTATCATCACTGGATATAAGCGAGAAAAAATCCAGGAATACCTTAAAGGAAAATATACTATGGATATAAAATTCGTTCACAACAGTGATTATGAGACTACAAATAACATCTACAGCCTGTATCTTGCAAAAGAGGAACTTTCTGGAGGTAATTTTTATATAATCAATTCAGATGTACTATTTCATGAAAGAATTTTCCAGAATCTTCATTTCAGCAATAAAGAGGGGTTAATTCTATCTGTGGATTTAAAGAAGAAGTTAAAGGAAGAAGACATGAAAGTGATAAGAATGGGGGATAGAATAACCCGGATAAGTAAGGAGATATCCTTATCAGAGGCTTCTGGAGAATATATAGGCCTCTCAAAGGTTACAGAAGAGGCCTTCAAAAAGCTGTTTAGATCGATAAAAGAAGTTATAAGCCATAAAGGAACTGGTGTCTTTTACGAGGAGGCCTTTCAGCACATGATAGACTCTGGGTATTGGGTAACTTGTGAATCGACCAGAGGTCTACCCTGGATAGAGATCGATACTGTTGAGGATTTAAAACTCGCTCGCGAGAAAATATTCCCTAGAATAGTCAGAACAAGATATCAAGGGTAAGTTAAAAAATAATGAAATAGCTCATTTTTTCAGCTTTACAGCTGTCCCATAGGCCAGAAGCTCTGCTGCCCCGGCCATAGTCTGAGATGTGGTAAATCGGACATTTATGATTGCATCAGCCCCCAATTTTTTGGCTTCGTTTATCATTCTGTTGAGAGCTTCTTTCCTCGCATCAGAGAGCATATCGGTATATTCCTGGAGTTCACCCCCAACAATATTTTTTAGTCCGGCTAAAATGTCCTTGCCAATATGTTTTGCCCTTACGGTGTTCCCTGTTACAATACCCAGAATTTCACTCAGCTCATGTTTGGGCACGTAATCAGTTGTTGTAACTATCATTCTTTCACCTCCTCGATAATTTTTTCTCGTTCCCTGAAAAGAATTAATGCAATACCCACGAGAGTGACAGGAATACCATATATCATGATTGGAAAGACTGCAAAAGCCATAAAAGAGAGAGTCAATCCAATTACAATAAACCCAATACCCCATTTAACCTGACTTTCCATTTTTCCCCCTCCATTATGTTTAGATAATTGTCAAATAGCTATATCATGTTTTCAAGTATTATTGTTTTTCTTTTTCCTGCCCAGTTCTTCTATTTTTCTGAAAGTTTCCTCAGATTCATCCACCTCAATAATAAACACACCCACATAATCGCAATCCTCACATCGATATTTTCCTGTATATCCTCCTGCATCCAGTGTAACCCTGCTTGATTTACATACTGGGCATATTTTCACCATCATCTTACCTCTCGGAGTTTTTCTTCTATCTGTTCCACTACTTTTTCAGCCCCACTATTCAGTGGTTCTATTAATATCTCATCTACATTTTTAGCTCCTAATCCTAGTTCAATCGCTCTTTTTAGCTGTTCCTGATCCATTATGTTTCCTCTCTCAAGTTCAGGAGTTGTGCCGTAAACTCTGAGCAATGCAACACCCACTGCATCCATCGCAACTCTGTCTTCTGAAACCACCATAAGATTCGGAGATATAACTTCACCGGTAGCAGGACCACCTTTTCTGAACCCGCGTATCGCATCCAGTATTATAAAATCAGGAGTATACGCTGAATTAATCTCAGCTATCATCAACCTTTGATGTCTAGAAGAGTGCAACTCCGCCATATAGTTATAGTTATCTTCAGGGTCATATTTTGCAACCATTCCAACCGAATTCTTTAAAGAGAGAGTAAAATGTCCTCCAAAGGCGTGTGTTTTGAGACAGCACGTCTGAATAATTGAGTCCGCATTAAGAAAGGAAAAGTGCATAAGAAAACCCCTTCTCCAGTGTTCTCCTTCAAATCTAATCCACCCAGACTTTTCCCTGTCCAAAGGGATTAACTCAACATCATACCCTCTGGCAAGCCTGGTTACACCCAGCATTTGAAATACCTCTTCTGTGATGCCCATACCGCTCCTCTCAGCTAAGGTAATATGAGTGGAGTGGTCTTTCACTTTTCGCAATATATTTTCCAGAGTGTCTATATGAGTTGAGGCTGGAAATGGATCTCCACTGTTGAAATTAGCTTTTATCGCTACTTTATTCCCCAAACTATCAACTCTATCGGCCATTGAATTGAAAAGCTCTTCAATTCCCTCTTCCCTATCTTCTGTTTTAATAACAAATACTTTAGCCACGTTATCCCTCCTTCCCTCTACTTGATCCCTACTCTCATCCTTATTTTTTTGAATACAACCTAATAGATACATAGCTGAAACAGTTAATCCTTTCAGGAGTGTTCTTCTACGATATTTACATCCCATAGGCCTCACTTATCTGTCTTATAGTTTTGTCACCTAATGGTGACAATCTGTAAAGCTTCGCTTTACAATCCTGCAAAAACTGCATATCTCTCCCGTAGTGAGTTCACCACAGATGGAACATGATCTCCCTTCATAGGTTTCTCTTTTTTCTGACCGTTTGTAAAAGCCCACGATACCTCTCACAAAACTCTGCTTAAATCCAGGTTTCTTTCGTTCAATGCCATATAAGATTTCTTTCCATTCATCTTCTGGTGCAAGAGGACATTCATCTACAAGAAAAGGTGTACAAGTTGTCAGGACATAATATGCGTTTTCTTTTTCTGTTCTCTCATACAAAGGGCGAATCCTGGGAAGAATCCTTGGATCAAATGATTCTGTTAATGGCAGGAGTTTTTCACTCCATTCAAAATTTCCAGCCAGCCAGTTTTTGAAAAAGAATACCGCTATATCATCAGCACAGTGTCCTGTGGCAAGTTTATCTACTCTCATTTCTCTCGCTGTTTTATTCATAAGGTATCTCTTTATGGTTCCGCATGCAGAACAGATTTTTTTACCTTTACTCATTTTTACAAGAGCCGATCCGGTAATGTTTTTCAAGTTAACTACATTCACATCTGGGTCAATCTTTTTTACCACTGCAAGAGATTTCCTAGAATATTCTTCAATACCCAAGTCTATAAAAAACGTTTCTAGCTCAAAACCAATTTTCATTGAGAGGGTAGTTAATACTTTCCCCAAGGCAGCGCTGTCTTTTCCTCCTGAGATGGCAACACCAATTCTTTCACCCTTTTTGATCAGCCGGTATTTTTTTATAGTTCTTTCTACAAGGCGTTCATAGAATTCAGGATAACAATTCTTGCACAATCTGATCCTGTAGCTCTTAAGGAATATACTAGCTGGCTCACCACATTTCCTGCATTTTCTCATTATTCACAGAACAGTGGGACTCATATTTCAACCTTTTGAGGTGAATACATAAAATAAAATATAAAAATAATATTCCATTCAGGGGAAGGCGTAAATCACATTCACCCTGACGCTTAACGACTCCTTGCCAACCTGAATGGGAGTGGTAGTAACACTACCAGCATAAGCTTCTTTTACCATGGGAACAGGAACAGGATAGTACGCCTCCTGTAAAGTTATGGTCATTGGATAATAGTTTTTGATGCCCATGGTTTTGGCTATCACCTGTGCCTTGTTCTGAGCATTTTCTACAGCTTTTTTCAGGGCTAAATCATACAACTCTGCATATTTTTCGTCAGAAAAAGTGAACTGAATGTTATCAATGTTATTAGCACCATTTGCTACCGCTTCGTCAATCACTTTTCCAAGAATATCCATGTTTTCAACCGTCACTACAAGAGAATTCCTAGCTATATAACCAACGATTCTCTGTTCTCCGTCTCTGGGGTAAATATATTTTGGATATAAAGAATATCCTGTTGTTTTCATGTCTTCCTCAGATATACCCACTCTTTTGAGAGCAGATATCACGCTATTCATCCTTGCTGAATTTTCAGTGGCCGCAACATCCGCTTTTTCTGACTCGGTTACTACAGAGATGGTTAACCTTGCAATATCTGGCTGTGCCTTTACCTCACCAACCCCTGTGACAGCGATAGTCTTGGTAATATTTCCTGCTTGATCTCCAGAGCTGGTCGGTAACACTATAGCGATGATTGCAAGAAACACCACTAACCCTATTCCAGTATAAAGATATTTTCTTTTCATGGATAGTAATACATTGATAAACTAAAAATACCTTTCTTTAGCTTCGAATTCGTTCGAAGTCATCAAAAGTCCGGTTTTCGTGCATCTGACAATTTCCGATACTTTTAATATAAATGTATATTCAAATGAAAGATATGCTCCTCTCCAGAAAAGAGCTGAACAAGGTCAATACCTGTATCCAGTGTGGAACGTGTGTTGCAAGCTGCTACTCCAGCAGAGCGACGGCTCTCAATACTAGACGTCTGGTTTTTGATTATATCAATAAAAACATTCCCATGCATGACGATACAATATGGTATTGCTCAACCTGTTATAGCTGCCAAGAACGATGTCCTCGGGGTATCATGCTCACCGACATTCTCATTCGAGTAAGAGAAGAGGTGGCTGAAGAACACCTCCCTTCAAAGCTTAAAAAGTTTATCGAAAACATTCGAGAGTATGGAATGGGAGTACCGCCAAGAAAAAGCGATATAGATATGAGAAGAAAACTGGGTCTAAAAAATTATTCTGCCCAGTTCATAGAAAAATCATTGAAAGAAGTAAGAGAGATCATAGACAGCAGGAGAGATAAACTGTGAAAGAGATGGTGTTTTATCCTGGGTGTGTGATTCCTAATCGATATCCTGGGGTTGAAAAGACCATGTACTATGCAATGGAAAAGCTCGGTTATATAATGAAACCGATGGAAGGCTACTCCTGCTGTCCTCCTCCGGGCATAGTCAGATCAGTGGACGAAGAGTTATGGTTTAGCCTTGCCACAAGAAACCTGAGCCTTTATGACGACAGAACCATAATGACTGCGTGCAATGGCTGTTTCGCGACCCTCTTCGATGCAAATCGTCTTTCAGGAAACGGTGAAAGGGAGATTCGACATGTGGTGGAGTTTTTATATCGGGATGTTGGTCTTGAGAAGATTAAAGCTCGAGTAACAAAATTTCTCCCTTTGAAAGTGGCCGTTCATTACGGATGTCACCTTCTTCGGCCAAGTATATACCGAGAGGTGGATAGCCCAGAAAATCCAGTAATACTGGATGTACTTGTTGAGGCTGTGGGAGCAGAGAGTGTACCATATCCAACAAAAATGGTGTGCTGCGGAGGCGGGGGTGGTGTGAGAGCTGGACACAGAGAAGTCGCCCTTGAAATACTGAAGAGAAAACTTACCCCTCTTAAAGTACTGAATGTTGACTGTATTGTGGTGGTCTGCCCTTTATGTCAGCATCAGTTTGATGTTGGTCAAGTAGAGCTGAAAAATGAAGGGGTGAATTTCAATATTCCTGTATTACATTATTCCCAATTATTGGCAACTGCTTTTGGGCTCGAACTGGAAATGCTTGGACTTGAAGCACATACTACAATGACCGAAAACTTGCAAGAAAAGCTGGAGAAAGGAGAAGATTTGGAGCAGTAGAATAATAACCTTTGGTTCTTAACCATTTTAACGTTATACCTGTATTAACCAAACCAGCTTGTTTACATTTTACTAGTTCCCTTTCCAGAGAACTTCCCTCACTGTCTTTATAACCGCCCTTTCAGAAGAATACTTCGGTGTCCATCCCAGCGCCTTAAGTTTTTCAATCGACAGCAACATTACTGGAACATCTCCAATCCATCCCCTGTCTCCACCTGTATATACAAATTCAGGATGCAATCCCATCTCCTTGGAAACTATCTCTGCTATTCTCCTTACAGAAATCTGGTCCTCACTTCCAATGTTAAAAATGTTCACTTTCTCTTCTGCTTTCAATCCGACCATCATACCCTCTATACAATCCTCCACATAAATATAGGACTTGTTCTGATTTCCATCCCCCAGTATTTCCAGTTTTTCTGGATTTTTCTTCAGTTTAGCAATAAAATCAAAAATTACACCATGTCCAGATCTCCCACCAATTACATTCGCAAGTCTGTAAATCCAGCTCTTCATACCAAAGGTATGACAATATGCAGAGATAAGAGCCTCACACGCCAGTTTTGATGCCCCATAGAGAGATATAGGAGTTGTTGGATGTTCTTCTGGAGTAGGGGTTGTTGCTTCTCCATAGACAGTAGATGTAGATGTAAACACAATAGCTTCAACCTCTCTTCGTCTCATGGCTTCTAGCAGTCGATAAGTGGCCACAATATTCTGCTCATAATGCAAATCTGGATTATCAACTCCTATCCTCACATCTGGGTTTGCAGCAATATGGAATACCATGTCCACATTTTCCAGATATGAAAAAATATCCTCTTTGATGAGATCCGCCTTAATGAATTCTGCTTTCGGGTGGATATTTTCTCTTTTTCCAGAACTGAGATTATCAACAACCCTTACACCGTGTCCATCTATAATAAGTCTTTCAACTATATGAGATCCGATAAATCCTGCTCCTCCAGTCACGAGAACGTGCATACAGCCAGATATTTCTGGAACATATAAATCACTTTTCAATCAGATGGGACCCATCACAGGACGGGGAGGTCCATGGTAATCCTTCTCTGCAACATGAAAATGTCATTCCTTTCTCTTCAGCATATTGCTTGATTTTCAAAAGTATTTTTCGTCGAATTTCAGCTGGAAGATACAGAGAACCTCCAATCCACTCTCCTCCCTTAAAATATAAAGTAGACATTCTTTCACACTCGGGAAATACGGCTTTCAATCGGTTCCATGAATCGTATCTGAGCTTGTAGGTGGATGAGATTACATGACTTACTCCCACGACAGAAAGCTCCTCTATAAGATGGTTCACATCTTCATTCAAAAATGGAATGATCGGATCTACCCTCGCACTTACTCTGATTCCTTTGTCAACTAATCTTTTTAGCGCTTTAATGCGTTTTCTTGGAGGGGGAGCTCCAGGTTCCAGTACTTTTGCAAGGTCATCATCATCCGTTGTAATGGTAATAGAGACTGATGCGCCAATTTCCTTCAGCAACGAAGAGTCCCTTTTAACAATATCTGATTTGGTGATTATCAGCACCCTGTGTTTTTTTAAAATGGGCAGTAAACGTTTCATAATCTGATGTTTCAACTCTAAGGGCTGATATGGGTCTGAACTGTTTGCAATGGAAATCAGAGAAGTACTAGGTATTTTCCTCAAATCTTTTTTAACATGGTTAATCACATCTCGTTTGAGCCTTGGCCTGAAGGCATCTGGAATATAGGAAGTGATATAACAGTATAAGCAAGAATGAGCACATCCAGTATAGGGAGAGAGGGAAAATTTGGGAGGGCATGTACACATCTTTGATTTCCATGGATCAAAGGGCCGTATCACCAAATAAGAGTACAAAAACTTAATATAAAAATTACTAACACTAACAAAGAGCACTTGGGATTTACCTTTACAAATTGCCAGCATCCTCTATCAAGACCAAAAGTCAAATATAAGTTGAATCTCATACAGTATTGCAAGTTAAAAACTTACAAATTGTCAACTTGCGTTGACATCACATGGTGGATAACCAGAGGAGGAAAAACTATGTTTCCGACGCAAAAGGTCAAAAGTCTTGTAGGGAAATTCATTCAGGTAGAGATGAAAGGAGAACAGAACATTCTTGTGGGAAAGCTGGAAAGTGTCGATGACTACATGAACCTGCTTCTCAGCGAGACGTCAGAGTATAGAGATGGTGAGAAGATAAGAACCCTCGGTTCGGTGGTTCTCAGAGGGAATAATATTATCCTGATTCAGCCATTTAAAGAGTAGGAGGAACACCGACTTCATGAAGGAAGAGGAATTACTGGATCTTATCAGGGCAAGAGGGGAGATTCTTCAGAAAGATTTGTGGAAATTAGCCGGGATAGACAGTAGAAAATGTTCAAAATTAATACGAAAACTTGAAGAGAAGGGTATGATCCAGAGGAGAAAGACTGTCTCTGGAGGGGTAGTAACTTTCATGATTACAGTCTCTGGAGAACATGATAACTCGAGTCGACTTCCTCCATGTTTTGGATGTGGGGAAAGTGGTTGTGACCCTTTTTCATGTGGCATTCTTGATGCCTGGATCTGGACCACAGGATTGAAAGAACATTAAAAAATCCTAATTTGAATGGTTATTGTAAGATATAATTTTACAATTCGTCAACATAAATTGACGATACACTCATTTGATACACTTATTTTATTCTTCCATATTTGACCGCGAATTTAACTGCTGCTTCAGGTGATTCAACAGTAATCAAACCACGGATACTGTATGGTGGAGATAAGGAGATTACTTTTTTACCCTCCTTAAGGGCAATGGCAATCTCAGAAAGAGTCCCAAATTCTCCTCCAACCGAGATTAGAACATCAGATGACTGAACTATAATCACATTTCGTGCATGTCCCATCCCAGTTGCGATTACCACATCCATGTATGGGTTTGCTTTCCATCGGTCTTTGTAGGGCAATATCCCAACTGTAACCCCTCCATGTTCTTTTGCCCCTTTCGCTGAAGCTTCCATGACGCCACCAAGACCGCCATTGATAAGAATCGCTTTTTCTCTCGCCAGATATTTTCCAACTTCATAAGCAAGGTCATACAGTGGTTTATCACACTCCCCACTACCTATAACCCCTACCTGTAGGGACATATATGAAAAAATGCCACTTTATCTAAAAACTTTTTCACAGACAAATGCATCAAGAGGTTATTCTAACCTGTTTTTTGAGGACGAGTTCAAGAACCCCATTATTGAATATCCTTGAGTCCACTCCCTCAATTTCCGTATTAAGAGTTATAGAAGCTTTATACTTTTTGTCCCCCACGGTCTGTATCTGCAATACATCATCTTCTAGAATTACAGCAATATCTTCCTCTTCTACATCGGGAAGGTCAGCAATCACTCTGATGACTTCGTCCTCTTCCATAACTTCTGCATGAATGGGCTCGTAATCATTCTGTTTTTCAGAGATGTCATTAATTTCTAGTTGAGGGATGGAAATTGAGAAACTAAAAATTTGTGGTTTGATGAAAAAGAACTCGGCTGGATCAAATTCTCCTTTAGATATCTTCTCTTCTATTTCATTCACCAGACTCTCATATAGTTTTGAGAACTCTTTTTCAATCTCATTTAGAGATTCTTCATCAAATACTTCCTCAAACTGTACGTTATCTCCAAAAATAGCCCTGAGGAACTTCTTCAGGAATTCAAATGGATCTTCATGGTTCATTAACATAGCTCCAGTCTGAAGTTATATAATACTTGCGCCTTTTAGTTCTATGATAAAACATTGAGAAACTTTTGTGAAAACCAAATCTGATCAATGAGAGACAATTGGAAACTCTGGCTTTTTACGAATACTTTCTCCATCTTTAACCAGAACAGCGTAAAGGCAGATGCTTTGACGTATATATTTATCAAAAACAGTAGTTGTGGCACTTTTAATTAATTATCCTGTTTCTCTACATTGACTCTTTTAGCTGCCCACTCCATTAAGGGTATCATTAAATTTCTGAATTCAATTCCTTCTTGAGTTAATGAATATTCCACTCTCGGTGGTATTTCTGCAAAAACTTCTCTTTTGATTAGTCCAGCTTTTTCTAATTCTTTTAGTCTATCTGACAATGTTTTTGGGCTTATATTCCCCAAATTTTCCATGATTTTATTAAATCTCAATTTTTTATGATTGCCTATTGTACCGAGTATCGGTAATGCCCATTTTTTGCTGATAACATTTATAATACCATCAGTCGGACATAAACAGATTTTATTTTCTTCTTCATTTACTTCATCACAGTGGACCTCACTTTCTTTTTGCATAGTTTATCACTTTTCTACTACCTACTTTACAATTATAAACTTAGTATTTTAAATACTTTATTATCTATACTTACTACAAAGTATAAAGTTACAGAGGTGAAAAAATGTATGAAGAATGTATTACACCACCGCAATCTTACAGAAGAATTGAATCTCTCTACTGTGGATGTGGTTGTTCAGGACTCAGGCGATTTTTTACGCCAGAGGAAAAGATAGAGATACTGGAGGACTACAAAAGACAATTACAAAAAGAGATTACCGGTGTGGAAAAGGCGATAAAAGAGATAAAACGAGAAATAAAATAATGTTGGTATTGGGTGGAGTTACACTCCGTCCTATTTTTTGACAATGAGAAATAAGAATAAAATATGCGATGTATGTTAGTATCTACAAGAGGGTGAAAAATGGATATGATTTATCTGGTTATAGGAGGGTTGCATCTATTGGTAACTGTTCTATGGATTGGAGCTATGATTATACTCCTATTTGAGATAATCCTCGGTACCAGAGAAGTATTAGTAGTTGTTCCCTTCTTCAAGAAACTTATTAAATCCACTCTTCTTATAAGGAGTTAATCATAACCGGCGGATTATATGTATGCAATAATTGTTATATATTAACAATTCCTGAATCCACATCATGTCTGGAAAGACCATTACATCCCTTCTCAGAGAGGAGAGGGTGTATCATCCTCCGGAGGAGATAGTCAACCGAGCTTGGGTTGGGGAGGAGGTGTACGAGAGGG
>Ga0180887_105_pt1 | contig 70809 bp, 73 predicted proteins | sample Deesub1362A_J573_FD_124184 | JGI IMG/M metagenome (GOLD analysis project Ga0180887, IMG submission 124184) | Archaeoglobi archaeon JdFR-42 | reverse complement strand
GAAATGGCCGGTGTGGATGGAAGAAGAAAGAGAATCTGGTTATGGCTACTACCACTGCCCCATGATGGGGTGGTAGGTGATTATTTTTTATTTTTGGAATTAATTTATAGTTAATCCTTTAACTGAGAATGAGAAAGATAAAAAAGAGCTATTAACAGACTTCTAGGAATAACCTTATCTGTAACATGGATATACCGAGAATAAGATATCTAAAGCTGGATGATATCCTAGTTATAACTAGTAGTACTATAGTAAGCGTTAATCCTATCATGATTTAGATTGTAATTATCGAAGTCATTTCAGATATTGAATACCCTTAAGTAGACTCAGTATTAAAAGAAGCACCTCGACATATCCAATAGTATTGCTTAAGAATAGAAATGTGCATATTCACTTATCATATTCTGAATATTCTGAATGCAAAGCTTGCAAGATCAGTCTTATGATCCCTACATATTAGTAGTAATAGAATTGGCTTTTTAATTTTATCCCATTTTCATAAAACTTTTGAAGAGAGTCAAATGCCCTAAAAGTGGCAATTTATGGTATTTATCTAGAGAAAATATAAGAAGGGAGAGACTAAAATCACAAGGATAAATAAAACCAGCAATAAAACACAGTAAAAAATGATCTAAATCTATTTTACATCATGTCTCCAGATTTAAGCTTAAATACCATAATCAATATATACCTCAAACATGCAGGATGTACAGACAAAAACCCATGTGTCCGGACACAAAAAATCATCCATGCAGAAGAGAGATGAGGGCAAAATAACCCGTCATAGGTCTTGTTTGCATATAACCATATCACAAACCAACTATGAATGGATAAAAAAACAAGGGATTACAACCTCTAAAATCATAGATAAAGCTTTGACATTACTCCAACAGAGTATTGAGTCTGTGGGATTGGTTGTATCGCTGTTTCCTAAGCGGGGGTTGCCGAGTGAAACGATACCCGTTTCATCAGGAATGGGGTATCTACAATACCCCCTTGAGATAGGTAAAAGGTGATAAGGAAAAGCGGGGGTTGCCGAGACAGGTCAAAGGCGCAGGACTTAAGATCCTGTCCCGAAGGGGTCCGAGGGTTCAAATCCCTCCCCCCGCATGCATTATTTTTGTGATTCAGCTCTTCTCTAAGCTTTTCTTCGAGAAATCTTGAGAGATTGATGCCCATATCTCTTGCAAGCTCGATAAGATTTTTATCTACTAATAAGGTCAATTTTCTTCTTTCTGGTTTATACGTATAGTAGTACGTGTGATCTTGGTCAAAGTTTGGATCCACAGGATTCATGAATTAGAGTGTGAGCTGCATATTACTTTATGGTTACCATTTCTCAACAAAACGGGATTATTTTTAACTTTTCATAAAAACACCATCACCCATAACTTCCTCTGCAATTATTTGCAATATGATATCCTTCTCAAACTCATCAAACTCGTTAAAACGATCAGATTCTTCCAACCTAAGTAGTGCTTCCCTAAATTCTTTTTTGTCGCTCTCTGAAAGAATAGAGTAATGATAAGAGATCAATTTTATTAGCTTCTCTCTTATTGTTTCTTCATAAGATTCATTTAATGAAATCTCCTCGATAAACACATTATCGAAAGTAATTCTAAAGATTTGTATGAGTAGCCACTCATAATCCACATTAAAATCTAAGTGATTTCATATTCTTTTATTTTTTGATCTCCCGCTATAACTCTCAACTCGATTTAGGTACTCCATGAAATTAAATTAGCTCCATCAACTTCTTCTTTTTCTCTTCAAATTCTTCATCACTGATAACTCCCATGTCATGCAATTCTTTGAGCTTCTTAAGTTTCTCCATTGGATCTTCTTTTTCTTCCTTAACTTTCTTTTCTACGACCTGTGTCATAGGCAAAGATCTCATTGTCATCTCTCTTGGTTTCTTGAGAAGCCATTCCTCTCCTATCAGTTTCTTCTTTTTCTGAATTGATACCTGTTCAACAGCGATTGCATTAAGAGCGTCTCTTATTGAAGTTATCACATCTTGACATTCTTTTTTTATCCATCCAGTCGAGTTTGATCGTTCCTGCATCTTCACTCTTCAAAATAAATTCAGCAGCAACAACCCCCTCCTTGAAGAATACTTGCTCAAGCTTTTCATAAGGAACATCTATGATCTCATACCTTCCGAGAATCTTCTGGTCAAGATATATGACTCTCCTATCAGTCACTGCAAGAAACTTGGGTTTTGCTTCAAGCCTTAATTTCTTTTTAACACAGAACAGCACGTTTTCATTTGGATAGAGATTCTCAGATATTTCATTTGGAACTTCCATCATGATTGTTATTTAGGATTGTATCGGTTAAAAATATTACGAATGCTGTTTTGATTTTCAATTAAAAAAATAAAGAAATATTTTCATTAACCTGATATTCAAACTAAATTATGAGGATGCTCAAATCATCAAAAAGAGGTATTTCTACGTCTATTTTCTTTCAAAAGAGGTAGAGAAGGATTAGAAAAGACACCAAAAGGTATAAGTGCAATGGAATGATACTTCAATAGTTTAGTAAAAATAATTGTAAAAGGAGGTGAAATTATGGGTGATGTTTACCCAAAATTCACAGCTGCAGCAATACAAGCCTCCCCAGTTTACCTTAATAGAGAAAAAACTACTGAAAAGACTATAGAACTTTTGAAAGAGGCTGCTAAAGAAGGAGCTAAGCTTATTGTATTCCCTGAAGCGTTTATAGCAGGATATCCGTATTTCGCATGGCTGGGCACTCCTATGTGGTACCACAATTTATTCAAGGAGTGGTATAAAAACGCTGTCGAAATCCCAAGCAGAACGACCAAACAGCTATGTGAAGCTGCAAAGGAAGCTAATGCATACTTGGTAGTCGGTGTAAATGAAAGAGATGGGAATACAATTTACAATACACTTCTTTTCATCAGCAAAGAAGGGCATATCCTTGGCAAACATAGAAAACTTATGCCTACTCATGTGGAAAGAACAGTGTGGGGTATGGGTGATGGAAGTGATCTCGTAGTCTTTGACACAGATATGGGAAAATTAAGTGGACTCATATGCTGGGAACATACAATGGACCTTGTCAGGCACGCTCTATATGCTATGGGAGAGCAAATCCACTGCGCAGTCTGGGTTGGCTTCTCCAATGTTAAAGGATGGGAAACTCTGTTCAATATGTCGACTGAATTATGTGCAAGGTATCATGCCCACGTAGGAGAGTGCTTCGTCATCAATGTCCAGAATACAACTGATGAGGCCTTGATTGAAAAACTATGTGAGACAGATTACCAGAGCGAATGGATTAAACCTGGAGGAGGATGGACAGCCATAATAGGCCCCGGAGGTGGAATTCTTTCTGGCCCGTTGACCGACAAAGAGGGAATACTCTATGCAGAAATAGATATGGAAGCAATAATCGACATGGCCCACTGGCATGATGCAGTAGGACATTATTCAAGACCAGATGTTGTGAGTTTGCTGGTTAACAAAGAGAAGTATTCAGAAGTTAAAGAAGTTAGACGTGAATATGCTACCCTTAGACCTTTCAAAGTTGAGTCCCTAGTGAAAAAATTCGAGTCTCTAAAAGAACTGGTAGAAAAAACAGAAAACGAGAAACTGAAAAGAATGATAGATGAATTCGAAAGAGAGTTGACAAAATTTGTATAGGTAAGAGTTATGGCTGGATCAGGATGTTTGTGCGCAGGTTCATTTGGGGCATCGGAAGTTCTTAAAAATTACAACAGTGAAAAATCAAAACTAAAGTTGATTGAGAGTGAGGGATCTAGGATTCGAGTGAAATGGTTTGGACAGGCTCCCACTGAAGGGCAGATAAAAAAATCTCAGATACTCTGACATTTTTTTAATTACAAAGATTGAAAAACAAAACACTACTCCGAATATACAACATCTACATAGATCCATAAACCTCTGCCAGCCATCACCCATTAATCTCTCAAAACCTGTAAAACAGCATCTTTCATCACATCAATTGGTGCTTTCATCCCTGTCCAGATTTTAAAGGACTCTGCGCCCTGAAATACCAGCATATCAACCCCCAATATCGTTTTACATCTAACTCTTTCCGCCTCCCGTATCAACCTAGTTTTAAGAGGATTGTAAACTATATCGAAAACAACCAGATCTGATGTGAGGAACTCAGAAGAGATTGGCATTGAATCAACTTCTGGATACATTCCCACTGGCGTTGTGTTGATAAGGACATCTATTTTTCCAGTAACCTCATTTATATTTTCAAATGGAATAAAAATAGCATCAGTTATGGACCGTAAATCTCTTGCTAATTTTACCCCTCTGTCTGAAGTTCTATTGGTTATAACTATCTTTCCTCCTCTAACTCCAACTGAAAATGCGATGGCTCTTGCACTCCCTCCAGCACCTACAATCAAAAATTTTGTGCCTTCTATATCAATCCCATTTACTTCGAGAGCTTTTACCGCTCCAATTCCATCTGTGTTATAGCCTTTCATTCCTTCTTTAAAACTTATGGTATTTACAGCCCCTATGAGTGCGGCCTCTTTATCTAGCTCTAGATATGTCACACAAGCCTCCTTATGGGGTATAGTAACATTGAGCCCTTTCACTCCAAGGGCTTTTGCACCTTCAATAGCAATTTTAAGATCCTTTGAGCTAACTCGAAAAGGTAGATAGCGAGAATCCATCTCAAGATGGTCAAAAGCGGCATTATGCATTACGGGAGACAGAGAGTGTGTAACTGGGTCTCCAATTATTCCATAAACTTCTGTCATTAAACCACAAACTTTTTTTCCAGCATATGTTAGATAAAAGATTGTTGGTGAAAAAATGTTACCTGATGTACAGGCTGAAAAACCTGAAATTGCCATTAATCTGACAAGAGTTGGTGCTACCGGTATCAAGAAGCTAGTTCAGTTACAACGAAAAAATAAGAGACCGATAATTCTTGTGGCTAATTTCAATATCTTTGTTGATCTGCCCTCATCTCGAAAGGGAGTGAATCTCTCACGAAATTTTGAAGCAATCGATGGTGTACTGGCCGAAGCCATAGCTACTCCAGTATACGATATCGAGTCGCTATGCATTGAAATAGCAAAACGCGTTTTAAAGAGGCATGAATATGCCACAAAAGCCGAAATATCAATGAAAAGCGAGTATATGTATCCGACTAGCTCACCGGCAACAAACATGCCCACTCAGGAAATGGTGACCATTATGTGCGATGCCATTGCATGGAGGGAGGGGAATGGAGTCCAGACCAAAGTTATGATAGGTGTGGAAGTTACAGGAATAACAGCCTGCCCATGCGCCCAAGAAATGGTGAAAGCTGAAACTGCTAAAGAACTGGAAAAGATGGGGTTCGAAAACAATGAAATATCTAAAATCCTGTCTGCAGTTCCTCTCGCAACCCACAATCAAAGAGGTCGGGCTACGATTAAGATTGAGGTTGAAAAAGGCAATGTTTCCCTTCATGAAATAATTTCCATTGCAAGAGAGTCAATGAGTGCCGGGACCTGCGAGATCTTGAAGAGAGAGGATGAATATCAGGTTGTAAAAACATCCCATGAGAATCCAGTATTTGTGGAAGATAGTGTAAGAAAAATGGCAAGCCTTATCGTGGATCGCTTCAGAGAATTGCCTGATGAATCCATGGTTATCATCCGGCAGGAGAATGAGGAGAGCATCCACCAGCATAATGTTGTGGGAGAGAAGATAACGTCCATGGGAGATCTCAGAAGAGAACTTCATGTGAACTGAATGCGCTTCTATGTCATTCTTCTGGCAATCTTTATCCTTTTTACACCTGTCAGCGGATTGAAGATAATAGAAGTATATCCCAATCCTTTTTCTTATCAAGACTCTTCCGAATTCATCAGAATATATAACGAAGGCAATACCACCAATCTAACTAACTGGATTCTCACTGATCTCGAAGACGAAATACACCTTGTGGGGATTATAGGAGAGAATTCCACCATAGTAATTGCGAAAAATGGATCTGCTTTTTTTAAAACCTTTGGATATTGGCCCGATTACGAGTGGACAGATGTAAGTGATGTCCTTGATGTTAATGGAAATCTGGCTCTAAGCAACAGTGGAGATGAAATACTGCTGTTACGTCCTGATGGTGGAGTGGAAGATGCCCTAATCTACGGAAAAACGAGAGAGATAGAAGGATGGAAAGGAGAACCTATAACATATTTCCGAGAAGGAGTAATCCTGAAACGATCTTTTGATGGTAGTTTCAGGGATACCGATTCTGCCAGTGACTGGAATAACCCAAGAATATTCATCGAAGGTCAGACGAACTTGAAAGTTATGAATTTTTCTTTAAGTAATATTACTATTCTGGTATTTCCATCTTCAAATTTTTCTCTCCCCAATGCTAAGGAATCAATCTATTTGGCGGGATACACCATAGAGAATGAAGATCTTGTAAATTTTTTAATAGATCAGGCTAAGATGGGAGTTGATGTAGTAGTACAGCTTGAAGGAAATCCAGCTGGGGGAATTAAAAAACCAGATGTTCTTAACAACTTGGCATCTTTTACTCAAGTGTATGTTCATGACCAGTGCAAGGTATACAGGTTTTTCCATAACAAATATGCCATTATAGACAATAAAACCCTGATTATTCTAACAGAGAACTGGAAAAATACCAATAGAGGATACGGTGTCATAATAAACGATACCTACATGAGTGCTTATTTCAGAAGTGTATATATATCAGATCTGAACCATGCAGTTCCGTACAGTAAAGAAAGTGATGTATGGGAAAGTAAAGCAACAAAACCCTCACAAGATCGTATCTCTGAATTTCCAACAATCTCTAAAAAGAACTTCTACAGTACAGCAATAATAACACCAATCTTCTCTCCAGATACCAGTTATTACCTGCTATCCGTTATGAAATCGGCCAACTCTCGAATCTACGTAGAGGTTCCATATATCCAGATGGCTCCTCACATGGACTCAAACACGCTGAATCCCTTTGTGGAGGCTTTAATATCAGCAGCAGAGAGAGGAGTGGATGTGAAACTCCTGCTAGACAGCTCTTGGTATGTCACCAAGAAGGATACATTCGATAATGACGATATCGTCAGACGATTAAACAACCGATCTAAGGAGAAAGGGTTGAACCTTGAGGCCCGATTAATACATTCTGAAGGTTTTGAAAAACTTCATGGGAAACTCATAATAGTAGACAACACTAGCTATATTGGGAGCATGAACTGGAACGAGAATAGCATGAAATTCAACAGAGAAGCGGGACTTCTGATACATAACACTGAGATAGCAGATTATCTTACGGAAAGGTTCCTTTCAGACTGGGAAACTCAAAAAACACATTTATCATTCTTAACAAGCCTTTCTTTTTTTGTAGCGTTGCTGTTTGGGATTTTGATTTTAAAAAAGAGAATGAAGAAATAACTCAAAAAACTTTATATGCATTCGAACCAGACGGTATAATATGAGAGCCCTCATCTTGGCGGCTGATTTTTTTGAAGATTTAGAGCTGTTTTACCCCTACTATCGACTGATTGAAGAAAACATCGATGTTATGGTATCTAGCTCGACGAAAGAGGCCATTTCTGGAAAACATGGATACGAAATAACCCCTGATCTAACCTTCACAGAGGCTCTCGAAGATGTTTTTGATCTAATAATCATACCTGGAGGGAGGGCTCCAGAACGTATTAGATTGGATGAAAAAGCCCTTGATATCGTAAAAAGGGTCTTTGCTTCAAATGCCCCAGTGGCTGCAATTTGCCATGGCCCTCAAGTATTAATTTCAGCAGACGTCATCAGTGGCAGGATGCTGACATGCTATAAGGGCATAAAAGATGACGTGATTGCTGCTGGAGGCAACTATTTTGATAAAGAGGTGGTTGTTGATGGGAATCTTGTTACTTCAAGATCCCCTGAAGATCTCCCATATTTTTTTAAAGGAATTAAGGAGGTGATGAGAATATGAAAATAGTATGGCATGGTCATGCATGTTTCTCAGTGGAGAATTCCCTCACTGTTGTATTTGATCCCCACGATGGAGAGAGTATAGGCCTACATCCCCCTGATGTAAAAGGAGACATTATTCTGGTAAGTCATCACCATTTCGACCATGATGCCGTGAGGGTAGTTTCCAAAGAAAACTCTACTTTAATAGATTCTCCTGGAACCCACACAATAGGTGAAATACAGGTTAAAAGTGTGCAGGTTTTCCATGATCCGAAAAACGGTAGCCTGAGAGGTCCCAATATAATCCACAGGATGGAATACTCTGACATAACCTTCTGCCATCTTGGGGATTTGGGTCATGTACTAACAGAAAACGTGGTTAAAGAGCTTCTACCTGTTGATATTCTTTTCATCCCGGTAGGTGGAAAATACACCATAGACCATAAAGAGGCTAAAATTGTAGCGGATCAGCTCAAACCATCAATCGTAATCCCAATGCATTATCAGATCCCTGGTCTTACCTTAGGACTGGATGGTGTAGAAACCTTTGTAGAGGGAATGGATTCCCTGAAGCTGGAATCCAATGTCTGGGAACTACCGGAAAAACTACCAGATGAGAAAGCTGTGGTTTTTAAGTATTCGGGGAGATGAAGCCCCTACCCAAGTGCCTGAGATCCAGCGCTAGCCATGACCACAAATTTTTTAATTGAATTTTCATATATCCAGGTACAATGGACACAGCTACTAAACTTTTTTTGCAGATGAAATTTAAAGAATACTATGAATCAGCTCATCTTATACCCCCAATAAGCACTTCACAGAGAGAATTTGGATTCATTTTTTTTGATGAAAATTACCCTGAGATTGTGATGAGGAGACATAAAGCTTTCTCTGACTCTACATCTCTGATCGGATTCATTAAAGACACAATACCCGCTCACGTATATTACTCGGCAGCGTACTACGACAATCCTGGAGCCGGTAAAATGGAGGACAAAGGGTGGCAGGCAGCGGATTTAATTTTTGATCTTGATGCAGACCATCTTCCAAAGAGAAATAAGAGATTATCCTATGAAGCATCGCTGAAAAGGATAAAAAAAGAGACCATAAAACTAATTAAATGGCTTATAAACGATTTCGGGGTAGAGAAACTATCCATAGTATTTTCCGGAGGGAGAGGATACCACGTACATGTTCATGACTCCATTCTACTAGAGCTAGATTCTCCAGAACGTAGAGAGGTCGTAGATTATCTGACAGGAAATCTGGATCTTGAAAGAATAATAGAAGATATAGAGCTGAGAGGAGATATCCTCATGAAGTCCAGATGGAGGGACATACTGATTGAATGCCTGTACAGATGGGTAAAAGGCGTTGATAAAATGAGGAGAAAAGATCTGAGACAGACTAAAGACTATCTGAAATCCCTTGAACTCAACAGAAGACAAGTTGAAGAATTTCTGAACAAACTCACAGATGAATCGCTGGAGAATCTTAGAAAAGGGGATATGAACTTGTTTCGCTTTGGGAAAAAAAGGAAATTAAAAGATGATTTAATACGACACCTCCTGGAAAGATGTATCACTGTTAAGAAGGTATGTATCGACGAGCCTGTAACCACAGATACAAAAAGACTTATAAGAATGCCGACTACCCTCCATGGAGGAACAGGTTTGAAAGTGACACCATTAACCCCGGATTCCATCCGAGATTTTGAGCCTTTTGAGGATGCTGTGGCGTTTTCCAACAAAAAAGTAGATATAACTATCTACAAACCCGTCAACATTATGATGGGTGGTGAAGAATATAACCTTGCTGCTGGCAAAGAGAGAGTTCCTGAATTCCTTGCTGTATTTTTGCTTGGACGGGAGATGGGGAGATATGGATATTGAAGAGCTTATTGTAATTTATGAAGAAGGGAAAAAGAGTGGTCTTCAAAAAATAGAGATAGAATTTTATAAAGAAGTTCGAGAATATATATCCAGACTCGAAAAAGAAAAATCACGACATATGGGGGATTACAATCTGCAAAAAATTGAGGATCAGATTCGTACTGCCCGCAAAATGCTTAAAAAAATATTCGAGGGTAGAATGATAAAGATAATAAACATAGCTACGACCAAAGCTTTTGGGACAGAAGTAGAGATAAAGAACCTAACTCTTGAAGAAGAGAAGTTTTATGATGCTCTCCTCGATCTGCTGGAGAGAGCTAAAAAGGAGATGCTTGAAGGAAAAGAGATTACAGAAGAGGAACTTGAAGTCAGGATGGACGAAGAGTATATCCTCATACGAATGCTTGAGACTGTTGAAGATATCACTGCTAGCGATGGAAAAACATATAAACTAAATCGTGAGGATGTATTAACACTACCCAGAATTAATGCTGAAGCATTGATAAAGAGAGGGATTGCAGAGCAAATCAGGGTTGGTGAAAAGAAATGAAAATGCCAAAGAAAGTAAAAACATACTGTAAATACTGTGGGAAGCATACCCTCCACGAAATCGAGAAAGTGAAAAAGGGGAGACAGTCATCTCTTAGCTGGATTAACAGACAGAAGCATAGAAGGCAAGGAATTGGTAATCTTGGAAAATTCTCAAAAGTACCCGGAGGAGAGAAACCAACCAGGCGATTAAACATACGATTTAGATGCACCGAATGTAAAAAAGCCCATACACGGCCTACGATTCGAGCTTCCAGATTTGAACTCGTGGAGGTATGAAAATGTCTGATAGAGGGAGTAAATTTATCAGAGTGAAGTGTCAGGACTGTGAGAACGAGCAGGTTGTGTTTGACCACCCCTCTACTGTGGTAAAATGTATCGTGTGTGGTCGTACCCTCCTACTTCCCTCAGGAGGGCGTGGAATACTGAAAACTCAGGTTGTTGAGGTGCTGGAGTAAAATATGTTGTTAAGAGATGGGTTTCCCGAAAAGGGGGATTTTGTAATAGGGACTGTAAAAAGGGTTCTTGACTTTGGAGCCTTTGTAAAACTTGACGAATACAAAGATAAAGAAGGGTTAATCCACATATCTGAGATCGCTTCAGGGTGGATTAAAAACATCAGGGACCACGTAAAAGAGGGGCAAAAGGTCGTTTGTAAGGTTCTAAATGTAGATTCCAGAAAAGGGCACATAGACCTGTCTATAAAAGACGTGAACGAACATCAAAAACGATTGAAAATCCAGGAATGGAAAAATGAGCAAAAAGCCAACAAGTGGCTTGAAATGGTAGCAGAAAATCTAAACCTTAGCCCCAAAGAAGTGGAGAAACTTGGAAAACGTATGATGAAAAAATTTGATACACTTTACGCGGCTTTTGAAGATGTCGCAGCAGATGGGTATGATGCGCTTGTTAAAGAGGGCTTTGATGAGACCTTTTCCAAAGAAGTGGAAAAAATTGCAAAAGAGAACGTAAAACTTCCTTTTGTCAGAATTGATGGTTATCTTGAACTGACATCTACAGCACCTGATGGAATTGAAATAATAAAAAACGCTTTGTTGAAAGGCGGAAAAGAACAAATCGAAGATGTAAAATTCGAGATTAGGTACGTGGGTTCTCCCAGATACAGAATAACCGTGACAGCGCTGGATTATAAAATGGCTGAAAACGCCCTTAAAAAAATTGCAGATAAGGTTATAAGTGAGGTGAAAGCAAAGGGAGGAACCGGTGAGTTTTTCAGGAAGGTTGCCCAATGAAATCTATTATCCGGTTCTGTCATGGATGCAGAACATATACTCTTAGAAATACTTGCCCTCGATGCGGAGACCAAACAAGATCTGTATTACCACCAAGATTTTCCATGGAGGACCCTTATGGTAAATACAGGATAAAACTCAGAAAAGAGTACGGTTTCTTTCTGGGCAGGAAGTGATGAATGATGAAAGAAACAATAATCAATTATATTAGACGACCAGAAGAAGTGGGGCTTGAAAATCCAGTGTTAATTGAAGGGCTACCCGGGATAGGTCATGTAGGCAAACTGGTCGCAGAACACCTAATAAAGGAGCTGAATGCAGAAAAAATTATTGAAATATATTCTCCACATTTACCACCTCAGGTGATTGTAGAAGAGGATGGAACAATATCTATGGTCAAAAACGAAGTTTATGCCTGGAAATCCAACGCAAATTCTCCCGATCTCTTGATACTAGTTGGAGATTACCAAAGTGTTACTAACGAAGGGCATTATGAGCTCACATCAATATATATGAACATAGCCAAACAATTTTCGGTAAGACGTATCTATACTCTAGGAGGGTATGGGATAGGAAGATTTGTTGAAGAACCTTATGTACTGGGAGCTGCTAACAGTCCAAAATTAGTAGAAGAGATGAAAAGCTATGGAGTTGAATTCAGGAATAGTGAACCAGGAGGTGGAATTATTGGAGCCTCTGGACTTCTCCTTGGATTTGCTCGTCAGGAGAATATTGATGCAGTATGTCTTATGGGAGTTACCTCAGGATACATGGTTGATCCAAAAAGTGCACAAGCTGTGTTAAAAATTCTCGCCGGAGTGCTCAATCTCGATATCGGGATGGAAGAGCTAGAAAGACGTGCTGCTGAAATGGAGAAAATAATATCTAGGCTGAAGGAAACAGAGATGCAGATGATGGCCCCTCAATTCAAAAGGGACGAGGATCTTAGATATTTTGGGTAGAACTCTTTACGAGGAGATAACATGATATCTGTTAACCGATTTAAATGTGCGTATTGTGGGGCTTGTATAGGAGTATGCCGATTTGATGCAAACGAGCTTATTGAAACTTGGGTGGAAATTAACGATAACTGCACCATGTGTATGGCCTGCGTTAAAGTATGTCCCGTAGGTGCTCTGGAGGTAGTGGATGAAAACTGATTATGATGTCATCGTAGTTGGAGCTGGTCCAGGAGGCTCAATGGCCGCAAAAACCGCTGCCAAGATGGGACTGGATACGCTACTCATCGAAAAACGACAGGAAATTGGAACCCCTGTCAGATGCGCCGAAGGAGTGAGCAAAAACGAGCTTAAAGATCTCATAGAGCTGGATGAAAGGTGGATTGCCGCCGATATTGTAGGGGCCAAGATTTATGCCCCCGATGGAACCGAACTCAGAATGAGTGAAGAGAGAGCTGGTTCTGAGGTCGGATATGTCCTTGAAAGGAAGATTTTCGATCGTCATCTAGCCAGACTGGCTGCCAGAGAAGGGGCTGAGGTCATAGTTAAAACCAGAGCTTTTGGGCTGGAAAGGTCGAATGGAGTCGCAACTCTGAAATTGATGCATCAGGGAGAGATTTTTGAAGTATCTGCCCCTATAATCATAGGAGCTGATGGAGTTGAATCCAAGGTCGGTCAGTGGGCTGGGATCAACACATCTCTTAAACTGAATGAAATCGAGAGCTGTGTTCAGTATCTGATGGCAGACATAGATATAGAGCCAGAATACTGTCATTTTTATCTCGGTAATAAAGTTGCTCCAGGCGGATATGTCTGGATATTCCCAAAGGGAGAACGAGAAGCCAATGTGGGTATCGGAGTTCTTGCTTCTAGAGCTAGACGAACAGCCAAGGAGTATCTGGATGAATTTGTAAAGAGAACATTCCCTCAAGGATCTATAGTCGAGATAGTAGTGGGTGGGGTTCCGGTTAAAGGTCCTATAGAGAGAGCTGTCTCCGATAATGTCATGCTTGTTGGTGATGCTGCACGACATACTGACCCCATTACCGGAGGAGGAATCCTTAACGCAATGAAAGCTGGTATATATGCCGGTGAGGTCGCAGCCATAGCCATTGAGAGAAAAGACTATTCGTCAAAAACTCTTGCCTTGTATGATGAAAAATGGAAAGCCACTATAGGCAAGACCATAGGTAGAAATTTACTGATTAAAGAGAAGTTCGTGAAATTCTCTGATAATGAATTGAACAAACTCGCCCATTCTATCGCCAAATACGAGGTAGAAGAGATGAGTGTACGTGGCCTTATGACCAGATTGATACTGAAAAACCCCAAGCTTTTGTGGGATCTTAAAGATGTATTCCTTAAAGCGAGATAAAAACATTTTCTTAATTTATTAATATATCCAGTAATCTAATGAAAAGCTGGAAATTTTTTTATATTGGTGAAATTAATATACTCTTATGACAGTACTATGGGATGCTCCCAACCTGCTGATCGCATCTATTCCTTCTCTATCCATTATCATCTCCATATTTGCCCTTTTAATCACCACTTCCAACTATGATACCATTCAAACCCTCATATACTCGAGAAGAATGACCGGTTATGGGATGGTATTTTTCGCTGTCATAATAAGCATATGGTCCTCTTCCGAGTTTTTTCATGGAACCCAGACATACCTCTGGTTACAAGTAATCAGTCAGATCCTGATTATATCCCTAGGAATCTACGGACTGGTATGGCTTTCTAAAGGAATTAACTTCAAAAATATAACGTTCAACAGAGAGTTCAGAGAGATTATCACAGCCCTGACCATTTTCTGGTTGTTTTCAGTAGAACTAAATCGATATGTAGATGTGGAAATGATACAGACTGTTAACAGCATTTTTAAACCTCTTGTCTTGATATCCGGCATCTCATTACTGATCTTCACCATCGGTTACCTCAAAGAACTGTTCAAAGGAGTTATAGTGATACCCATTGATGTAGTACCTCTATTTCTCGGAGCAATGATATCTTTCGTAATGCTTGGATTTTCCATGCTTAACTTCTTTATTGAAAACCACTTCAGCCACTACTTGTTCGAACTCGGGGCAATGGTGGTGTTTCTGTATTGTGAGATGCTATATTCACTACGGCTTTACAGGATAGTCAAATGAATACATCTCTCAACACTATGCTTTCTTAAATCTACTATGTTACTTTGTCACATGTTAACAAAAAGTATAAATACCTAGTATGTATCCTACTTCCCGAGAGTAAAATGAACATACTTCAAAAGGTTTCATCCTTAGAAAAAGAGGCTTTTAAGATACGAGAAATCGCTCAGAGAGATAAGGAGAAGTTAATTGAATTTTTTCTATCTCTTTCTGATGAGACCAAGTACATACTCAATGGAAGTGGATTTACTTTCCAAGATGCAACTGGTTATGCTGAAAGTGCTTTCCATCCTCTGACGAGAAGTCTAATCGTTGAGATCTCTGGCAAAATTGTAGGGGAGGCCAGATATGTTTTTATCTTTCCGGGTATTACTATAATGGCTGAAGTGGGAATCGTGATTCATGAAAGTTTCCAAGGAAAAGGTCTCGGGAAAAAACTCCTCATGAAATTAATAAAGGATGGAATTAAGATGGGCGTGAGAAAATTTCAGCTATATGTGGATGTTAACAATAAAAAAGCCATTAATCTTTATAAGTCCGTCGGGTTTAAAGCCAATGAAACCATCCTGGATGGAGACAGAACTTTGTATTACATGACCCTATATATCCCAAGATGAAATAAAATACGAGGAGTTTACTCAAAACCATTAAAGCTTCCCCTGTTTGAGCATCTCTAGGACTCCACCAGTCTCCAGAATTTCAAGCATCATATCCGGGAGTTTACTTGTTTCCAGAGTTTTTCCTGTGGTAAGATTGGTTATGGTTCCATTTCTTAGATCTACTTCAGCTTCATGTCCTGTCTCAAAGTGCTTAGAGATATCACTGGACGTCAATGCTGGCAACCCGATACCAATACAATTCCTGAAAAAGATTCTTGCGAAGCTTTCTGCAATTATCGCACCAACACCCAGATCTTTCAGCCCTCTCGGAGCTTGTTCTCTGCTCGATCCACAACCAAAGTTTTTCCCACCAATGACGATATCACCTTTCTGGACTTTTTTAGGAAAATCTGGATTAGCTGGTTCCAGTATGTGTTCCAAGAGTTGCTCGTACGGAAGACCAAGATACTTGCCTGGAGCGATCAGATCTGTATCAATATTATCTCCAAATTTCCATATTCTACCTTTGATAACCTCCATCTCAGTCACCTCACACATACCTCGGATCAGTGATCTTTCCTTTTATAGCTGAAGCAGCAACAGTAGCTGGAGAAGCAAGATATATTTCCGACTCTTCATGACCCATTCGACCCCTGAAATTTCGGTTAGATGCACTTATAGCTCTCTCTCCCTTCCCTAACATCCCGAGATGACCTCCCCAGCACGGACCACATGTGGGGTTGCACACTATGGCCTTTGCATCTACAAAAATATCTATTAGACCTTTTTCCAGTGCATCTCGGTAGACTTTTCTTGAAGCAGGGGAAATTATTAGTCTAACATCATTATGGACTTCATTTCCTTCCAAAATTTCTGCTGCCATTTCGAGATCTTCAATTCTTCCATTGGTGCATGAACCTATAAACCCTTGCTGGATTGGAAGCCCTTCTATTTCTCTCACACTCTTCACGTTATCAACCGAATGAGGAATAGCAACCTTGGGCTCTAAATCATCTACAAAAATCTGATAAATATTCTCATACTCGGCATCCTTATCCGGATACTGAGGGGTGAAGGGTTCATCTGTTACACTTTTCACAAATTCAATAGTCTTTTCATCGGGAGGGATCATCCCAAATTTGGCCCCAATTTCAATAGACATGTTACTTAAAACCATCCGGCTGGCGATACTCATATCCTTTACCGTATCTCCATGAAATTCAATGGCTTTATACTGAGCCACATCAGTCCCATATTTACCAGCTATATCCAGTATGACATCCTTGGAAGTGACTCTCTCCATTAATTTCCCATTAATATCGAACCGAATTGTCTCTGGTACCCTGAACCACAACTTTCCAGTGGCAAATACTACAATCATCTCGGTCGCACCTATACCTGTGCTGGCAGCACCAAAAGCTCCATATGTAGTGGTATGAGAGTCTGTTCCAAGAATTAAGTCTCCAGGCTTTACAAAACCCAGTTCTGGCATGACCTGATGACATATTCCTTCTTTTCCATCTAGGTTTATGGTTAACCCGGTTTCCTTTGCGAACTCTCGCATTTTACGATGCATTTCTGCTGCATCAACAGTTGGAGCGGGCACATAATGATCCATTAGCATTACCACTTTGTCGACATCCCACACTTTCTTTGGTATATTATGCCGTTCATAGATCTCGATCATAAAAGCAAGCATTTCGTGAACCATTACTCTATCCACTGAAGCCGTAACGAATTCTCCAGCCGTGACATCTGCCTGTCCTGACTTTACCGCAAGAATTTTTTCTGCCATTGTCATTCCCATGGAATTACCTCCTGTTTACATTTTCCGATATATGTTTTGAGAAGTAAACATTAATAAAAATATTTATTCTTATCCTTTACATGTGTAAACTCATGACATATGGAAAATGCAAATTCACCATTCATGAAGACGAACATACATTAGAACAGATATTCTCCTGTAAGGAATGTCACAACTCACCCCTTTCGAGTGACTGTCTCACCAAGTTAAGAAATAACGTAAGAATCGATAAGAAGGGGAAACTCCTTTTGAAATCACATATATCCTACCTAATTGAGGATGTGGTGAGTATATTCACCGACAAACCCCGATATCTCAAATTCCCATCATTCATGGTTGGAGTTGTTAATCATAACATTCCTGATGATGCCAATATAATTGAAGAATATGAAATTGATAAATGTACAATTTCTATTATCGCACTGCCCTATAAAGCAGAGAAAATGTATCTGTTAGATCCACCAGAATACCGCCTCACTAATACAGAGATCAAGACCATCTACCACCTAATGAGAGATATAATGGAATATGATGTCTCCCATATCGAAAACCTTTCCTCACTACAGAGGGAAATAGAATTTTACTCCAGATCAATACTAAAAGACGATCATTTATGGGAAATTTTCAGACGGCATACTTCAGGATATGGCACCCTAGAATACCTTTTCCAGGATGACAATGTTCAGGACATATATCTGTATCCCCCTCCATCTACAATGCCTGTACAAATCGTACACAGAGGGGAAGAAATGCTTACCAATCTACTCTTGCTGAGAAGCGATATTGCTAGCATCATCACCAAACTCCGCATGAAAAGTGGTCGCCCCTTTTCCGAAGCTGAACCAATTCTGGACACAGAAATAGAGGAATATCGAGTAAGAGTGGCAGCCATCAGCAGGCCTCTGAGCCAGAAAGGAGTAGCCATAGCATTTCGAAGACATAAGAGATCTCCATGGACGCTACCCCAACTCATCCATATGGGAATGCTCTCTCCAGAAGTGGCAGGTTTTCTAAGTTTTCTGGTGGATGCAGAAAGCTCTATTCTTATTACCGGGAGTAGAGGGGCAGGGAAAACATCTCTACTATCGTCCATGCTTTTGGAGATACCTCAAAACAGAAGGATACTGATCATCGAAGATACACCTGAATTACCTGTGACAGCTCTACAAGAGACGGGGTGGAAGGTCCAAGGAATGATAACCAGACCTGTTATTTCATCTTCAAGCTCTGAAATAACTCCAGAAGATGCTCTCAGAGCCGCATTACGACTCGGAGAGTCCGTTCTGGTAATAGGTGAAGTGAGAGGAGAGGAAGCAAAAGTTCTCTATGAAGCCATGAGAGTTGGAACAGCAGGAAATTCTGTTTTAGGCACCATACATGGTGCCTCATCCCGGGATGTGATGGAGCGGGTGGTATATGATATCGGTGTTCCCCTTCACTCATTCAAAGCAACTGATGTGGTAGTTGTCTGTACTCCGGTGAGACCAAGAGGAGGTATAGAAAGGATAAGAGTAGTCACAGAAATTGCAGAAGTCGATAAAGAAGGGGGAGAATTCATACCCCTCTTGACATATCACCCAAAAAAAGGACACGTCCTTAATCTCAGGAATTCAAAACTGATAGAAAAAATTGCTCAAAAATGGGGAATCTCCAGGAGAGATGTATCGGGAAATATCTACGTAAGAGCGGAGATTAAAAGATTACTTGCAGAATCCATTGATAAAAACCCTTCTATTGGTGAGATAAACTTTGTAGCTGCTTCTAATAATTTTTTCTGGTATCTGATCGACTTGTTAAAAGATTATAGAGAGGTCCTCGATGAATGGATAAAATGGTACACCAAGTCTAGGTGAAAACATGTTCAGTCAATTATGCAACTTTATTTATGATACATTTGGATTTGTCATTCGGGATAAAAATGCTTTCAGAGACAAACTCTCGCACAGACTTAGTCATGACTTTACAAGTGCCGTCTCCTTACTGGAACCAGCAACATCTATCGAGAAAATTGTCTTTTCAGCCTACGTCGTCACACTGATTATGTTCAGCTTCGGAGCAGTTATCTCGATTATCTTGTATACTCGCACGAGCAATCTGATAATATTGGGAACTCCATTTGGTATGGCAATAGCTGGATTTACCGTATGGATGGAGCTACCCAAGTTGATCTCAAAGAGCGTTATTGCAAAATCTCTGGGGGATATTCCAGAAGTGTTTAACTATGTCGTCATGTCCATGAAGATCGTCCCGAATCTCGAAATGGCAATGAGCTACGCCGCATTCTCTTCCACAAGACCTCTTGCAATACGACTGAGAAAATCCATAATGTCTTCATTTTACGAGAAACGTAATCTAGAGAATTTGCTTGAAGATTTCATTGATCCTCTTGGTGAGTGGGGAGGTCATCTGAAAAGAGGGTTTTATCTGATCAGAAGTGCATTGAATGAAGGAGATGAAGTGAAGAGAATAATCACCCTCAACCGATCTCTGGAAGTTGTTCTTGAAGGGACTAGAGAGATAATGGAGGAATTCTCCAAGAAACTCCATATGCCTACTTTGATCCTGTATTCTATGGGGATTATGATTCCCCTCGCTCTTATAGCTATGATTCCTGCAGTATCTGTCATGGGTCTGGAGATTAATTCTATTCAGCTTATACTGATATATAACATCCTGATCCCTGGGTTTGTAGCCATTATCATATTCTATATCATATCTCAGAGACCTGTAAGTTTCCCCATTCCGTATAATAAAACCAAAAGACCACTTTCTAAAGTGATACTGAATAGTGTTTTGGTGGTGATAGCTTTTATTGTAATATGGTGGATGAATATATTGAAATTCCTCCCCTCAATATCCTATCCCATCATTGCTGGAGTCGGAATGGTTTCAGCTATATTATATTCTCACTCAAAAGATGCAAAAAAGAGAATAGATTCAATCCAAAAAATGGAAAAAGAACTACCGGATGCCCTCTTTATACTGGGAAGGCGAATGTTGGATGGAAAATCTCCTGAAGAGTCCTTCATTTATATGTCCGCTCTTATGAGAGGATCAATTATCGGTGAAATTTTCCAGAAAGCATCCATTCGAATGATGTGTTTGAATTACACCATAAAACAGTCACTTTTCTCCGAAAAATTCGAAATTACGGATTCTATCAGTTCTCCCAGAACCATAGCTGTGATGAAACTACTTACAGACATGCTAGAAAAAAGTGGAGAAGCAGCAGGTAGCATTATAATCAGAACTGCAGATCACCTGAAAGACATAGACAAAGTGGAAGAAGAGATGAAAAAATCCCTCCATTCTATAACTACCATGATGAAAGCCACAGCTAGTATTTTTGCACCTCTCATAGGTGGTATCACAGTCTCACTGGCAGGCATAATCCATTCAATGCTTGCAAAAACTTACGAGCAGTTCCAAAATATTCCAGAGATTTCTGGAATATCCTATATATCATTCGGTACTTCTCTTCCATCGGTCTCTACGTATTTCGCAGTGGTTGCAGTTTTTCTCTTACTTTTAGGTTTCTTTCTCCTCCTACTGGTCAACGGAATAGAGAAAGGCGGGAATCCTATATCTCTGATGTACGAACTTTCTGTAACTTTTCCTACAATAATGACCATATTCATTGCTGTATATGTGGTATCAGGATACCTGTTTAATATGCTTCTTGGGTGAACAAAGATGAGAGGTCTCATATTTGTTGGTTTTTTACAGGAAAAGAAATCTAGAGAAACAAAGAAACCTTTTAATTAATGGACATCATTCATCTGTATGATGTCTGAAAAGCCAAAAGTTGCTGATTATATGACCGCTGAAGTAATCACGCTTTCCCCTGAGAGCACTGTAAAAGATGCCATTAACCTCATTGAGTCAACTGGACACGACGGATTTCCTGTAGTCAAAAATGGGAAGCTAGTGGGCTATGTTTCTTCCAGAGACCTTCTGAACAGGAAGGAAGAGGATAGAATCGGAGAGATCATGGCCAGAAAACTGAGAGTAGCAAGGCCTTATATGGATCTGACCGATGCAGCTCGTGTAATGTTCAGAGTCGGATTCTCTAAACTTCCGGTGATAGATGATGATGGGAACCTTGTCGGGATCATAAGCAATGCAGATATAATTCGAAGTCAGATTGAAAGAGCCAGCCCAAGAAAAGTTGAACGATTGAAAAAAACTCTTGAAACCATTCATTCCAGGTCTGTAAAAGTATACAAGGGCAGGGTTAGAGTGGAAGAGCTTATTCCCACTCAGACCAAGGTATATGCAGATGAACTGGAAGGTAGAATCTACGAACTGATTAGAGGATTGGCAGAACCCCTTGTTGTGGTGAGAAAAGGAGGTAGAGACATCCTAGTAGATGGACATCACAGGGTCGTTGCAGCTATGAGGCTTGGAATAAAGGAAATGGACGCATATATTCTGGAAGTAAGCAAGAACATAAAGCTTGGTCTTGAGGAAATGATTGAAAAGCGAGGGATACGATCCGTTAAGGATATAGAAATCATGGAGGAGCCTCACCACCCTCTAGTTGAGATAACCCTGAAAAATAAGGAGGAATAAAAATGGATCAACTTCAGAGCCTGTACTCAGTAATATTGGACCGGAAGCAAAATCCAGTTGATGGATCTTATACTACCTCCCTTATCCATACAAAGGGATTAAATGAGATCCTCAAGAAAATTGGAGAGGAATCTATCGAATTAATCTTGGCCGGTAAAAATGGGGTAAAAGAAGAGATCATTTATGAGACCGCTGATTTGATATACCATATGGCCGTTTTGCTTGTGTACTATGATATACCTTTAGACAAGGTCTATGAAGAGCTGGAGAGGCGGAGAAAACCTTGAAATGACTTTAAAGAGATTTGCTCTCCAATAACTTTGAGAAGTTTAAGGTAATCGAAAGAGTTAATTAGAGATTTGTTTGAAGAATGAATTTCAAGTGAGTCAATTTTAAGAGGTTAAATTATACAGACAATGTTAAAAATAATAGAATTGTAACGTCAAGACGTACATGTAAGGGATAAGGTATATTCCCGAAGCCAGGTAACATCATTTATGGTGATTTATATGGGTAAAGAGATAATACTTGATGTAAGAGAGATGCCACCATGGGAGAGGCATCCAAAAATTTTTGAATTATTTGACAGTTTGAAAGTTGGAGATACCATCAAGCTTATAAACGATCACAATCCAGCTCCTCTGCATTATCAGTTCATGCATGAAAGAAAGGATCAATTTGAGTGGCACACTGAAGAGATGTCAGAAAGGGAGTGGGTGGCTTACATTAAAAAAATTCGGTGAATCTTCAATATTCCAGTTTTCTTTTTTATCCTTTCAGCAAGTTAATTTTCCCAGAACTTTTACCGGTGACTTAACACTCTATTTCTTATCTGACCCAGATAAAAATCGAAAAGCATAAATTTAGATCCACTGGAATCACGCGGGGAGATATTTATGCAGAAATTCGTTTCAGACGAGAAGGCTGTAGAAGGGATGCCTATTCGCCTCATAATTGCTCTCATCGTAGGAGTAGTGGTTCTTGGGGCTATGGTAAGTGCTATTGGAGAGTTTAAGCCAGCCAGGACTATGTCTGCATCTGTTGTTAAAACTGGAGCGAATGATCTTTCAGGGGGTAATTTGATTGCACTCAGAGGTTCAGGAGAAATAAGTTCCTCTTTCAAAGCCATTGTCAGAGTTGTAGACGTAGACGGTAATCCGGTCTCCGGAGCCAATGTTGTGATATCTGGCCTTGGAGGTGCTGGATCCAATGTGACGAATTCAACTGGAATTGCTGTAATTGAGAGTGCTGCCGATATACACCTGAATGAAAACCAGAACGAAGGATATCTATCCATAGAGGTAACAGCCAGTGGATTCAATAACTACCGAAACGATAATGCAATAAAAGTGGTGAGAGTTAGATAACAACCTTGAATATTTGTTTATTTTTCTATACCCCATCTCACATTGACAGCCATTCCTCTGGTGAATTCTTTCATTTCAATGGCACCTATCATCGCTTTTCCAGTAGCTAATAGATCATCCTGTTCATCAACCACTAGAACTTCATCATTAGCTCGTATCTTATCGTCCATATCCACAACATGTTTAGCAAAAACATTGCCACCTTTTTTTATGAATGGAGTAACCTCATCCATCACTACGACTCGCAAAGCTGGAAACTTGAGAAAAGAGTGTAATCTCCTAGCCCCTTCTATACTGACCGTATAAACACCCTCTCCAGCTTTAAGAGTTGCAATTCTGACTCCATTGTCTATTATCTGTCTTACTCGCCCAGTAGTGGAAAATACAAACTTTACTGTATCTGGAAAAAGTATCTCGCCACAACCTTTTCCAAACTGATAATCTGCTAGTAGTCTTAACTCTGTCAGAAGAAATTCTCTATTCATATCTCCACTTTTTGATGATATCTCACCGTCCATATCTCCTTTCCCTCCTCTGATAATCTCTGAGACATCTTAAAAAATCTATATATCTCATATCTACCCAGCTCACATCGATAAAATACAGTTCAGAGTATATGCTCTGCCATATCAGAAAATCTGAGAGTCTTTTCCCTGCTTTAATTATAAGATCTGGTTGTGAGTGTATCTTTAGATACTCCCCTACAGTCTCTTCAGTTATTTTCTCCGGGTCCAATCGTCCCACTCTAATATCACACATCATTTTTCTCACTGCATGAATGAGCTCTTCTTTACCTCCAAGTCCTATGACCACATTTATCTTAAAACCATTGTTTCCTGTCTCTACCTCATTTCCTGGATATATTATCTTAAGCTTTCCATGGGCACTTATCCCCACCATTTCCCTAACAATATGATCAATTAGCTCACCACTTTTTGTCACGACACCAACACACACGGTCAACTCCTCAACATTGAATTTCTTGCACCATCCTATGAAATCCATTAACTTTCTCAGACCTTTTGATTTCAAAAGATCTGTTTCATTGGCTACAAGCATTATATGTCGAGGAAATTTATTCAATTTTCTAAGGTCTCGCTTTAACATCCGTTCATATAACGCAGAGAGAGGATTCATGCAAACGAAAACTATTTTACATACCCTACTTAACGGTTATCGATGAATCTTAAAATCAGGATGATGAAGACTGTATTTTATCTTTCCCCACTTTTGATACCGTTCATAAATGTAAAACCATTTTTATTTGTTCTTATTGGATTAACCATCGCATATACCCTTTTTAACAGAAATAAAATCTTCTTAGATCTCGCCAACCTCAATCAAGAAAGTTCCATCCTAGCCATACAGCTCTTAGCCATTTTGCTGTACATTCTGGTGTATTATTCTATTATGCCCGTATATATTTTCGTTTCCTCTGTGATATCTCTTTTTGGGACAGAAATGGCATTGAGCAAAGAGTTCAGGTCCTTTAACATCCCTGTATACATAGCATTAATTTCTGGGAGTCTTCTGGCATTTACCCTACTGTATACTCGCCATATTCCTCCTACTATCCTTGATTACATACTGTATCTCGGAATTATAGGGGCCGTTACTGCTTCTCTGATTGATAGTTTAGAAAGTCCTTCAGATAAAAGGTTTGTAATTCTCCTTGGAGTTTCCATGGTGTTATGGTTATTCGACTTATTCGGTTATAAAACATCCAGACTAGAATTAATAACAGGATTTCTTACTGCTTTTGGGCTCGGAATTGTTGCATTCAAATCGAGGGTCGCAACAGAGACTGGTCTGCTCAGTGCAACCCTTGTTGGAACAATAATGATTATATTCGGAGGATTCAAGCATTTTTTCCTTCTAATTTCCTTTTATATTGCTGGTTCCGCATTCACCAAATACAAATATCAGCTTAAGATGGAGAGAGGCATTGCAGAGCCAGAAGGTGGTGCCCGAGGATACGGAAATGTTTTTGGAAATAGCCTGGCTGGGATGGTTTTTTCCCTCCTTTACGGGATCACAGGAGAGCCCGTCTTTGTTCTAGCCCTTGGTGCTTCTATAGCTACTGCAACAGGAGACACTTTGGCTAGTGAAATAGGAGAGACTTCTTCCCGACTACCGCGCCTAATCACCAATTTTAAACCTGTAAAGCCAGGAACCAGTGGAGGCATAACTTTTCTGGGAGAAATGGCAGCCCTTATGGGTTCACTGTTAATCGCCATAATTGGATTTGCGATGAACCTATATCCCCTAGAAGCCACATTTCTGGTATGGATGGCAGGATTTTTTGGTGTTCACATTGACAGCCTATTAGGAGCAACCCTTGAAGAAAGTGGAATAATTTCCAATAGTGTAGTTAACCTAATTTCCACCTTTTCGGGGGGGCTTGTAATATTCGGCATTTTCAAAGGAATGGGACTATAAATTTCAATAAGAGTTATTAAGTTTGGGACTAAATTAATTTTGTAATGCTTTGGGTTGAAAAATACAGACCTCAAACTCTTGATGAGGTAATAGGGGTAAAGAAAAAGGTTATCCTAGAGTGGGCCAGTAAATGGGCAGAAGGAGAGGTTCAAAAACCTCTTCTGTTACATGGCCCTCCCGGCACGGGAAAGACATCTACTGCACTTGCACTGGCCAGAACTATGGAGTGGGAGCCGATTGAACTGAATGCCAGTGACCAGAGAAACTTTGAAGTCATCAAAAGGATCGTTGGAGAGGCCAGTATGAATGAGACCTTCTCAGAAACCGGAGAGTTCCTATCCAGTAAAACTGGTAAAAGGAAACTGCTAATTCTGGATGAAGTGGATAACATTCATGGGACCTATGATAAAGGGGGTGAAAGAGCACTCATCGGAGTTATAAAAAAAGCGAGACAGCCCATGATCCTTATAGCCAATGATGCTTATGCCCTATCATACCAGCTGAGAAATCTATGTACTCTTGTGAAATACAATGCCGTAAATTATCGTTCAATAGCCGTTCTTCTGGCTAAAATCTGTAAAAAGGAAGGTATTGAATGTGACAGAGATGTCTTACTTGACATAGCAAAAAATTCCAATGGGGATTTAAGAGCTGCAATAAACGACCTACAGGCAGCAACCAGTGAAAAAACCACTCTGACGATGGAAGATTATGTACTGGCCCGGCGGGATGTTCGAGAGAGTATATTCAATATCCTTAAAAGCATATTCAAATCTTATGATGGAGAGATTATGCAAAAAGCATATACTCTCGATGAGAGTCCGGAAGACCTTATCTGGTGGATTGATGAGAATCTACCTATGGAATACAAAGGTGAAGATCTTTTTACATCCTATCTTTTCCTTTCGAGGGCAGATATATTCCTCAACAGAACTCGGGTACGTCAGTATTATCGGCTGTGGAGATACGCCACATACCTGATGGTTGTAGGAGTTCAACAAAGTAAAATCTCTGTAAAAAAAGGATTTGTTAGATACCAGCGTCCTTCTTTCTGGAACCTTTTGTTTTCATACAAAAGCAAAATGGCTAAAAATAGGAGAATAATGGAGAAAATTGCCCTCAAACTTCACTGTTCAGGCAGAAAATCTGCATCATTTTTACATCTCCTTTCTCTTCTTGCATCCGATGGAAAACGAATAGCTTTGTTGAAAGAATTCTTTGATCTGAATGAGGAAGAGATTGCCTTTCTTGCTGACATAGAAGTGGAACGAGTAAAGGATCTCCTCAAAAGTGTCGAAAAAGAGGAGGATGCAAAAAATGAGGAAGATTTCCTAGAAGAGACGCATAAAAAAGAGCTGGAAAAAAAGAAGCGTAAGGAGCTGAGTTTGTTTGATTTTTAATATCTCTTGCCACTTAATCTTTCCACCAGCATGGGCAGAAACACTCCGATATCAGTAACAACTCCGATGGCCTGTGCGGTACCCCTATCCATCAGTTTGGTAACTGTTGAAGGGTTGATGTCAACGCATACTGTTTTCACATTGAAAGGAAGCAGATTACCTACCGCTATGGAATGAAGCATGGTGGACAGCATCAGTACCATATCTATATTTCTGAGAGCTTCTGCCATCAATTCTTTCGCCCTCATAACATCTGTAATTACTTCAGGTAGTGGTCCATCATCCCTTATAGAACCTGCAAGAATAAAAGGGATATCATTTTTTATGCATTCATACATTATTCCCCCTTTCAGGACGCCTTTTTCTACTGCCCTAGCTATGGAGCCATGAGACATGATTTCACTTATAGCATAGATATGATGTTTATGCCCTCCGGGAACTAGTTCCCCTGTTTTTACATCCATGCCCAAAGATGTACCATATAAATTGTATTCAATATCATGCACAGCAAGAGCATTTCCGGCCAAAAGCAGGTCAACAAAACCATCTCTTACCATGGAGGCTAGTGCCTCATCTGCACCTGTATGCACGACTGCAGGTCCAGCCACCACTGCAATTTTTCCACCATTCTTTTTAATCATAGAAATTTCACTGGCGATTCTGCTAATGATATATGGAGATGGACGCTCAGAAGATACTTTACCACCCATGAACTTGAAAAAAGTTTTCTCTCTTGGTCTCTCAGGGGGGAGGATCTTTATCCCTTTCTCACCCACGACCACCATGTCACCTTTTCGGATTTGCCCAAGAAACTTGCAGATAGCTTTTCCATTTTCCACTACGATGATCTTATCCATCCCAATATTTTCCACCGGAATCCATTTGCCATTATACTGTATGAAAGTAGGAAAATTGGTTGTAGAGTAGAATCCACGAGGAACTACTTTATCCATTGGAGCTTTTTCCAGTTCAACATCTTCTGCATCAGGTATCTGGCCGCCAAACCTGTGAAGTTCGGTCAAAATTTCATTCAGGTGTTGTTCATCTTTCCCCATCACTAAAAGCTTTGCATAGCTGGTGTCAGTTTTCTTTTTTCCTACCCGAAATTCCAAGATTTCAAACTCTCCTTCTTGATCCAGAATCGTATCAAGGACTTTTGGGAATATCATAGAGTCTATAAGGTGGCCTTCAAACTCGACTTCTCTTACAGCCTTCATCATACCCTACTCCCGAGTTCTGATATAAACATCTTTTTGGATTTCACACAATTCACAGCAGGGCGAGTTTCAAAAATCACATATCCGGTATAATCTTCAAATGGAAAATTTGATGTCTTAACTGTGCCTTTTCCGAGAGGCAAGTGCTCATCCTTTTCTCCATCGTTATCATGGAGGTGTACATTTCTTATCTTTTTTAGATACCTCTTATACAAAAAATTATGAGTAGGGTTGATATTAGCATGTCCCATGTCAAAGGTAACCTTAATATCAGTAGTTTCTATCAGTTCCTTAACTCCCTTAAGCACCATACCACCAAGATCGATGGTATTCTCCATAGATAAAGAATTTTCCTGATCAACCATTTTTTTCAATTCTTCAGTTATTATCTTGTAATTGAAAGCCTCAAATCGTTTTTCTAAGGAAATAAGAGCACCATCCACATAAAACATTGGACTCCATCCAAGGTGAAACGTTACCAGATCACCCCCTATCTTCTGTGAAAACTCACACGTCTTTTCTAAATCCTTCAAAGATGCTTCTCTTATAAACCTATTCGGAGATAGAATATTGGTGCTGGCTGTAGAGGCATGTAACAGTACTGATATATCATAGCTGCTAATTACATCTGCCACGTCTTTCCATTCCACTTCCTGATAACTGAATTGTGGTAGATCCATATGGAATTCCACAGCATCGAATCCTTCTTTTTCAGCAAACTCAAAGGCATCAATATAACCGGAAAATTCTATAAAAGGCTGAAACCCTATCTTCATGGCTCCACCATCGTACCAACTCCTTCATCAGTGAAAAGTTCCAGAAGGAGAGCGTGCTCTTTTGAACCATCCAGAATGTGAGCCTTTTCAACACCACCTTTCAGAGCTATCAAACAGGACTGGGCTTTAGGGATCATGCCACCATCCAGAACCCCACTGGTTACCAAGGATTCAAGTTCAACTGTTTTCATTCTGGAAATAACAGACGTCCTGTCAGATGTCTTTCTGAGGATTCCAGGGACGTCAGTGAGCATTATCAATCGTTTCGCATGAAGAGCTGAAGCCAGTTCTCCAGCAACTATATCGGCATTAAGGTTTAGCCTGTTTCCTTCTTTATCGATCGCAATTGGGGATACAACGGGAATGAAACCATTATCCAGAAGTAATTTCAAGATCTCTGGATTTACTGAGTCTGTTTCTCCAACAAATCCAAGATCCACTTCTTTTTCTTCATCACCCATTCTGACCTTCTTGGGGGGTTTTTTCCGTGCTATAACCAGAGTACCATCTCTCCCTGATAAACCTACTGCCTTTCCACCATTTCGCATGAACATACTGACGATCTTGGAGTTGACTATCCCATCCAGCACCATTTCTACAATTTCCAGGGTTTCTTTATCAGTAATTCTAAGACCGGAAATGAATTCAGGCTTTTTGCCCATTTTTTCCATCTTTTCAGAGATCTCAGGGCCTCCCCCATGGACTACCACCACTTTAATCCCAACATAGTGGAGGAGGATTATATCTCTCACTACCTTTTCGAGGGTCGGATCACTCACCATAGCGTGGCCACCAATCTTAACCACCATGATGCTCCCATGAAACTCCTGAATATAAGGTAAAGCTTCTATGAGCACCTTTCCTCTTTCAGCCAAAGCATCTTTCATAGTTCTCCCTTCTCATTTTTTCCATTTCAATATGGATATTGCAAATCGCAGGTTTACCAATTTGTCAACTTATGTTGACAACTATTGTAAAGTATTGCTTTACAATTTGTCAACTTATGTTGACAACTATTGTAAAGTATTGCTTTACAATTTGTCAACTTATGTTGACAATACCATTGTTTCCTGTCTCTTTAGCCATATCAATGTTGCGATACCAAGAAGAGTAGAAGTTTTCCGAATTTATGAAATATTTTTCTGCTCGGCAAATACCTTACAATTCAAAACACTAGAGGTATATACCCCTCTAGGAGTTTGGAGATTATTGAGCCCACATACCCCACACGTACAATTTTCTCAAGTCCGTCCACATATTCGTTTTCTCAGCAATTTTTCCTACATGCCAGGGCATGTAACCTTCTTCTCGTTTTCCCTCACTGGCAATAATAACCACAATTTATGTCATACAACTTTAATTACAGATTCTGTATTTGTTAGTTATCTGTTCTTTTTCTGATAGTATCTCCGGTGTGCATAACTCTAAAGCACTCTCATTAAACATTATTCTAAAAAATCTAAATGGCTACTATTCATCTACAAAAATATAAAAATCGAGAAGGTCTATTCCATACCCACAGGCCCTTCTCTCAGATACTTTTCTGGATCCTCCTCGAACATATACTTACATCCGGGGGCGCAGAAATAATAAGTATCCCCCTTATATTCTGTTTTGAATTTTGCTGTTTTTTCATCCACTTCCATTCCACAAACCGGATCTATTGCCATATTTTCACCTCCTAATCAATAAAGCTCCCGAATAGCATCAAAAACCTCTTTTTTCCCAGTTATTGCATCTAACCTCCTTATTTCCTTGCCTTTCTTAAAAAACACAAGGGTTGGGACGTTCGTTACTTCAAAGTTATCTGCCGCATCCGGAAATTTTTCCACATCTAGCCTGTAAAACCGCACTCTTTCAAAAATCTCTGAAGCTTCTTCCATAAACGGCTCAATCATTTTACATGGTGGACAGTTCGGCACAGAGAACCACACCACTACGAGATTGTCGTCTTGGATGACCTTATCCACTCGTTCTCTATCAATAAACTGGATGTTCAGAAACTCACCCTCCACAGAAACTTCTTATCACTTCTACCAACTCATACTGTGTTACATGCTCTGGATCAATTGCTTTTCCATCCACCAGCAAAGTTCCACCATTTTCTCGAATTGATCGAGCAAAAATTACTGCCTCATAGCCATTTTTTTCAATCACCCGATCTTCGTCCAAGAGTCTGAAACGAACCTTCATTTTCTCCACTCTATTGTCATTGACAGATTGTAAATCTTTGATTTACAACACATTCTCATGTCGGAGTAGGAGCCACTCCAGGAGTAACCTCTTTAGAAACAACTTTCTTCTTTATCTCAGGATGATATCTCTTCAGAAGCAACGAGTTGGTAACCACTGAGACTGAGCTGATGGCCATAGCGGCTCCGGCCCATTCAGGCTGGAAAGTGATTCCAGTGAATGGGTATAACACTCCAGCGGCAACAGGAATCAGGATTGTATTGTAAATCATCGCCCAGAATAAATTCTGCTTTATTTTACCCAGTGTTTTAGCACTTAGCTGAATACCAGCAACCACATCTCTCAGATCATCTTTTATCAGGACTATTTCTCCAGATTCAATGGCAATGTCTGTTCCACTTCCAATTGCTATGCCGACTTCTGCCTGAGCAAGGGCTGGAGCATCATTAATCCCATCTCCCACAAAAGCCACTATTTCACCTTCATCCTGAAGTCTTTTCACCTCATTTGCCTTATCCTGTGGCAGAACTTCAGCCATAACCCTGTCTATCTTAAGCTGTCTGGCAATGGCTTCCGCCGTTCTCCTGTTATCTCCGGTAATCATGGCAACTTTCCTTCCCATTTTATGAAGATGGTTGATGGTCTCAATTGCGGTATCTTTCACCATATCCGCAATTCCTATAACTCCCACAATCGTTCCATCAACAGCAACGATTATGGCAGTCTTCGCCCCTTTTTCAAGTCTCTGTATTTCCTGTTCCATATGGTCTTCAATTTTATATCCGTTTTCTTCCATTAATTTTCTATTCCCAATCAAAATCGTTGAACCATTTAACTTTGCTTTTACTCCTTTTCCTGTGATTGCCTCAAACTCTTCTGGATCCACAATATCTAGTGCTTTTTCCTTTGCCTTCCTCACAACAGCATCCGCCAACGGATGTTCTGAACCCTTCTCCGCTGAGGCAACTATTTTTAGCACTTCATCCTCATCTTTACTAAAGGTAACTACATCCGTTACTTCTGGCTTCCCTATGGTCAAAGTTCCAGTTTTATCAAAGATGACAATTGTCACATTTCTTGCAAGCTCCAGTGCTTCTCCATTTTTAATGAGAATCCCGGATTCTGCTCCTTTTCCCATTCCCACTGTAAGAGCTGTTGGGGTAGCAAGCCCAAAAGCACATGGACATGCAATAACAAGCACAGAAACCAAAGTTACGAAAGCAAACACTGAGGGCATATCTGCTATGAAATACCAATATGTAAATGATACTGTTGCAATCACTAACACGGTAGGTATGAAATATGTGATTATTCTATCAGCCAGCCTCTGAATTGGTGGTCTCGAACTCTGAGCTTCTTCCACCAGCTTTATTATCTGAGCTAAAAGGGTGTCTTTCCCAACTTTTTTTGCTTCAATTTTCAGCACGCTATTCTTGTTTATTGTAGCTCCTATAACCTCGTCACCTTTCTTTTTTAGGTTGGGTATGGGCTCTCCGGTAATCATAGACTCGTCGACATAACTCTCCCCATCAACAACAACTCCATCTACAGGAACTTTCTCTCCAGGCTTTATCACCACAATGTCCCCAACTTTAACATCTTTGATGGGTATCTCAACTTCCTGTCCATCTCGTATCACAACAGCTGTCTTGGCCTGTAACCCCATGAGCTTCTTTATTGCCTCTGAAGTCCTTCCTTTCGCAATTGCCTCAAGCAATCTTCCGAGTAAAAGGAACGCCATTAACAGTACGGCAGTTTCATAGAACACGAAATCCGATGGTAGTAAGCCTATTGTTGCAAAAACACTGGCTACATAGGCAGACCCAACACCCATAGAATACATTACATCCATACTCAGAGTTTTGTGTGTCAAAGCTCTGTAAGCAGCTGCAAACATACCTTTCCCGGAATAATACATTACAGGAGTGGCTAAGAAGAACTCTGCCCACAATACCCACGGAAGCAGAGTTGGATCATCAACAGGAAGACCAATATATTCTCCATAAGTGAGAAGAGTGACCACAGCACCAATTACTGCTGCCACTATCAATCTTTTCTTCATTACGGCTATATGCTTCTCTCGTGCTTCTCTTTCTGTATCAGTTCCTTCTTCCTCTTCTATTCCTGTAACCGTATATCCAATGTTCTCAATAGCCTGTCGAATCTCCTCAGAAGTGACAAGAGTGGGATCATACACAAACCTTCCTCTTTCAGCATTCAGATTTACTGTCGCTTCAAGCACACCCGGAATCTTCTTAGTGACTTTTTCAATGGTCTGTACACATGTGGCACAGGTCATACCAGTAATATTAAACACAACTTCTCTGGTGTCTCTGATGACCCCATATCCAACTTTTTCAATCTCTTGGATGATTGTCTCAAGGTCAATTTTATCAGGATTATAATGAATAACCGCTTTTTCACTTGCTAAATTTACCTCGACTTTCTCAACTCCATCGAGTTTCATTAATACTTTGGTTATTGTTTGTGCACATGTTGCACAACTCATTCCAGTAATTTTCAGTGTTACTTCTCTCATGACTATCAATATATCGTATTTTGATATAATATATAAGTTTAACGCCTAAGAAGAGCCTATATTGAAAAAATACCGGAGAATAAGACAGAATCAATTATGATAAATGTCTCTATGGTGAGAGACAAGAGAGATCTAACACCACGTGAAAAACATAAAAAGACTGGCAACCAATCTCTACATAAAAGTTGATATAACCTCATTTCCCAAAAAGGCTTAAGATCTACTATTTACTATGTTCTATTATCCTCCCTCAATTTTCCATCTTCCATGTAGAGTATACCGTCTGCAAAATCCAAGATCCTTGGATCATGACTCGCAATGAGCGCCCCCCTTCCCTCCTTTACCTTTTTGTAGATAAGCTCCATAACATCCTTTCCTTTTTTCGAATCCAAGTTTGCAGTAGGCTCATCTGCTATGATGATATCTGGATTGGTAACCATGGCCCTGGCAACAGCCACCCTCTGCTGTTCACCCCCCGAAAGATCCTTCGGTTTGTGATCCAATCTGTCTTCAAGACCAAATTCTACCAGAAGGGCCTTAGCTCTTCTTCTGGCATCACTCACCTTGATACCTTGTATAACAAAAGGCACCATCACATTCTCTAGGGCTGTTAAAGAGGAGAGTAGATTAAAATGCTGAAATATGAACCCTATTTTATTCATTCGAATTTTTGCAAGCTCTTTCTGAGTTAAGTTAGATATACTTATCGAATCAATATATATAGTGCCAGATGTAGGCCTTAATAAACCACTTACCAGTGTGAGAAGAGTAGTTTTTCCCGATCCTGATGGACCCATTAAGAGAATTAGCTCACCTCTGGAAAGGTTAAAAGAGACATTATCAACCGCTTTTACCGCAGTCCTTCCAGTTCCGTATATCTTTGTAAGGTTTTCAACTCTCAACAACATATCAACACCATTACGCCTGAAACACTGTTGCTGGATCGACTTTTTCCAGTTTTCTTATGGGTATTAACGATGCGACTGCACTCATTCCAAGCAAAGAAAGAAAAGTCAGCATTATTGTATTCAAGTTGATCACTACTGCAAATTCTGGAGCTATGTTTGGAATCCATCCTGATGCAAAAATGGATAATCCAAGACCTACCCCAAATCCAAGGAGTCCTATGATGAATGACTGCTCAAATACAATTTTCACCATGAAAGTACCTCTTGCCCCTATGGCCTTGAGGATGGCATATTCACGTATCTTTTCCAAAGTTGCCGTGTAGAGAGTTAACCCGATGACAGTCACTCCTATAAAAAATCCAATAAATACTAGAGGAAGAAGTATCGAATTGAAACTATCGTTAATGACTTCTTTATGGTTGTCTATAAACTCCTCTCTTGTCAGGACATCCACTTTTATTCCTGTTTTCTCTAGCCTATCTTCGATATTTTTGGCAATTTTTTTTGAAAAAATAGGGTCTTCCACTTCCACCATATAATAGTTCAGGAAACCCTTCGCCCCAAAAATCTCCATAGCATCCTCTTCTGTAACAAAAATATAAGAATACACGAGTAGAAAAGTGCCATCAGAGATCCCAACCACGGTAAGTTCTTTCCCCCCAACTGTTAGCCTATCTCCGATCTCTATACCATTCCTGACAGAGAACACCCGATCCACTATAACTTGACCTGATCTCGGAATCTTTTTACCCTTAATTATTTTCCAAGGACCACCAACTCCACTGCTAGTATCGAACCCTACCACAAAAACAGTCTTCTCTTCATCAGATATCTGAGAGATCTCGGCCCTTACAGCTCGCCCCACAAATCCATAAACCTCTTTAACACCCCCTACACTCAATATCTCGTCTTCAAGTCCTCGTGGAAGAAGAGAATATGTATGCCAGGTATCGTGGATACCTTCTTGCCCCACCCACAGATCTGCATTAGTCTCTCTCAGATATCCAGTGGACATCTCTATAACACCATAATACACTCCAGTTAAAGTTAAGATGAGCATAGTAGCGAAAGCCACACCACCTACACTTATTATCAGCCTTCCTCTGTCATGAAAGAGATTTTTTCTGGCTATTGAAACCATATTTATCTTTTCCTCCAAAAGAGAACAGCTGTCAGCAAGAGAAGTATTGCTGTTCCTACTCCCACCCACACAACGGAAAAGCTTTGCTCATGAACAGAAACGGTTATTTCCTTATCAACAGTTATTTTCTCACCAAACACATCCCTGAATATCATCTTCAGATTTATCGTATGTGGTTTAGATGTGTCCATCCCTTGCTGATCCAACTCGATTATCTCTTCATCTCCGGGCTTCATATCTCCTAAGAAAGTCTCCGTGTTTCCATATGGAGATCTTGCATAAACCACAAGGTTCTTTGCTGCTGCATTACCAGTATTGGCTATAGAAATAAAAAGCTTATCTGCCTCAGCTCTGAAAATAGTTACAACCAGATCAACAGTTCCCTGAATTTTTACACCAATAGTATGGTTTGACCTATGGACAGTGCCTGACGAGTCTTCATAAACCGCCCTAATTGTGATGGGATAATAACCTGGTTCTATGTTTTCGTCAATAAACACATCCATAAGTACAGATTTTCTTTCTCCTGGACCAAGAGATCCTACATACTTTATATTCGAGGAAACAGGAATAATACCGTTCCCACTCCACACAAGTAAAATGTCCTCTAAGCCTTCATCTCCTTCATTGAAGATCTCTATAGATATAGATCCTTCTGTTCCAATATTCAGTAAGGCTGGAGTTTGAGATATTTTTAGATAATCTTCTTTTCCACTCTTCACACCCAATCCAATTTGATAGAAGTCGCTTTCTGGGTTACCTGTTGAATCCATATATTTCACAGAAAAATTTAAAAGAGCAGTTTTTACATTTCTCTCTGCCTTAATATCCAGTTTCAGTTCCTTCTGTTCTCCGGGTTTCAAAGACGATAGATAGAATTTAGCAGACTCTCCGATTGGTACTACATTCTTACTATCCCACTCAATATATATCTCTCTAAGATCGTCCTTACCTGTATTCTCAACAAAAAGAGATACAGTAGAGATCCTCTCAGCCTCAACGACCTCGGGGATCAATTTCAGTTTCAAAAAATTTTCTCGTTGAACCTGTATGGGGATATCATACCGGTAACTGCTACTATAACCCAGATATGAGCCTTTTACTGAAAGCTCCACTACATAATAGCCTGGTAAAGTAGTCTCTGGAATACTGAATTTGAGAACGATGGACTTGGTTTTTCCAGGATAAAGACTGCCCAGACTATAAGTCTCCGAAGAGTCCTGAATTACGATCCCTTTTTCTAGTTTAATAAAGAATATGGAAAGATCCTCTACCACCTCACTTCCAGAATTGGTAAAAGTCAGTTCAATATACCCAACACTACCGGGAGTTATAATCTCCGGATATATGGAGTATTTAGCAGAGATGACATCTTCACCTGAGACGAGAGAAGAGCCTGCAAATATAAGCATTATTAACAAAAATGGTGCTTTTTTAAGATTCTTCTTCCACATCACATTGTTCTTCGATAATGTACGGTTCATCATACCCCCTTCCTACTCATACCATATCTGTATTTGATATATCGTATATAAATATATCGTCTATAGATCCTAGCTAGAAAAACTATTCAACACGTTTAGATGACTCCATTAAAATCTGAACTCAAATTACTATAGAAAGAAGTTAAAAGAAACAGATGACAGGAAATTTTTCGTATACCATCATCTCAGGAAATAGGAAACGATAAAATATCCCAAGATACCAATCCACACCCACCTCATCCATCCACCATGCATTCCACAGCCACTATGTCTGGAATGAGAACCGCAGCTCCCCCTCCCTCCTTCTGGGCTGGTCTGCACATCTATATTCTCATGCTGTTGCTCCTCAACTGCTACATCCTGTACATCAGACTTTACTTTATCCATCAATTACCTCTCCTCTTTATCCAGCTTCATACCCCTATAAGAAAAGTTCAATTTCAAATAGAATCGATTACTTTCTTAAGCTTATCTTCCACTTCCTCTGCGACTCTCTTCAAACTTTCATTTTCTACCATACTCATAGCTTGTGTTGGCAGAATTGCTGAGACGTGGGTTTTATCTCCATCCCTATATACAATTACATTACATGGAAGGAGCAATCCCACCTCTTTCTCCGCGTTAAGGGCTTTATGAGCAAAGGGTGGATTGCATGCTCCAAGGATCAGATAATCCTCATAATCAACTCCTAGTTTTGCTTTCAAAGTGGCTTTTACATCAATTTCAGTCAGAACCCCAAAGCCTTCTTTTTGAAGCTCTTCTATAGTCTTTTTTACTGCACTTTTAAAATCCATATCAACATGTTTTCCATAGCCATACATATCTCTAACCTCCACTTTAGTCTTGAATTTTAACTCGTGTCCTACCATATATCAGACTAACTCTCTTTTTCAGTTTTTCTCCAATTTTCACTCTTTTGCATATGGAGAGATCCCGACAACCATCACAGCAGAAATAGTACAGTCTACCATCTATTCCCTCGATAATTTCTTCGTCTTTGATTTTCATACCACATGTGTTACATCTCATACGCATCAGTTCCCTCATATTAAACTCGATATATCATAATACGATATATTATATATAAACATACCGGTGTTTTAGTCAATTGAGGTATTCCACATTCATTCACCTTTCTTTCTACTTCCTGACGACCTATCTATACAACTATCTCCGCAATTTCGTATTCTAATAACAAGTCATGAGACCTAGGTTTTAGTCGTTTAATTTTACGCAAGAAACCAAAAGATAGTCTTAAATTCTCTTAAACACATCCTGTAAATTACACATAATATTGCATTTTAAGCTCCATACAGAGAGTTAAAAGAGTAGATAGTCAGTGACAAATTAATGAGACTATGGAAAAATTTATATCGAGATTGACCTTACCTGCAACGATGCACGGTAATATCTTCGTACCTAAGAAAGTGTTTTTCACCACAGGAGTTGGAACTCATAAAGAACAGCTCGCATCATTTGAACTAGCTCTTAGAAATGCTAAAATTGAGAAATACAATCTTGTTACGGTTAGCTCTATTCTTCCTCCTAATTGTGAAATTATTGAAAGGGATGAGGGTCTTCAGTATCTTGAGCCTGGCCAGATAGTTTTTTGCGTACTTTCAAAAAACTCATCCAATGAACCTGGTAGGAAAATCACCGCTTCAATAGGTCTTGCTCTTCCCAAAGACCCAAATATATATGGATACCTATCTGAATACCATGGTTTTGGTCTCTCAAAGGAAGAGGCTGGAGAGTATGCTGAAGATATGGCGGCCTATATGCTGGGTACCACTTTTGGTATCCCTAACGATGTAGAGTGGGATGAGACGAAAGAGATCTGGAAAATGGATGACAGGATTGTAAAATCATCAAATGTAACTGCTTATGCTACAGTAACTTCGAAAAAATGGACCACTGTTGTTGCGGCTGCTGTGTTCATTCTATGAGGGATACAATGGAGTTTTTCAAACATCCTACAAGACCAATTGAGATTAAAAAAGATCTCGATTTTGATGACTTCTTACTTAATCTCAGATTTACTGGATTTCAAGGAAGAAGTCTTGGAAAAGCTTTTGAGATATGGGAGCAGATGATCAGGGAAGACAGGATATTTATAATGATGGGTCTTTCAGGAGCACTGATTCCTGCTGGGATGAGAAAAGTAATCGTATACCTCATCGAAAAAAGGTTCATAGACTGTATAGTCACCACTGGAGCAAATATATTCCACGATATTGTCGAAGCTTTTGGAAAACACCATTATCTGGGTTCTCCATATATTGATGATGCAATCCTCCTCAAACACGGCATCGATAGAATCTATGACATTTATGCAAAAGAGGAGGAATTCATTGAAGTGGATAAGTTTATTGCTGACACTGCAAAATACCTTAAAGGAGAGACCATGGGAACACGAGAGTACTTGTGGTTTTTGGCTAATAAAATCAGAGAAAGTACTGGCGACAGAGGGGTGAAAGATTCCTTTGTTCTCAAAGCACAGGAAATGAAGATACCTATTTATTGCCCTGCTATAAGCGATAGCTCCATTGGGATTGGACTTACTCATGCTTTCAAAAATGGAGTTCATGTTTCAATTGATACCATCAAAGACACTTATGAACTGGGAACTCTCGTACATCAGAGCGATAAAACTGGAGTGATCTTTCTAGGGGGTGGAGTTCCTAAAAATTATATACAACAGACCAGAGTCATCACAGCCCATTGGGGTGGATCAGAAGGACACACATATGCCATCCAGTTTACCACTGATTCTCCTCATCATGGAGGGTTGAGTGGAGCAACTTTTGAAGAAGCCATTTCTTGGGGTAAAATTACTCCCCATGGTAAATCCGTCCAAGTGTTTGTGGATGCCACAATAGCTCTTCCTCTAATCGCTTATGGACTGGAAAAACGATGTGCAAAAAAGGGTTATCGGGAAAATTTTCCCAGCTTTAAATGGGGATCAGATAAAGCCACCATAATGTGGGAATAACTTATAATCGACCAATCTACGGTGGTAAATTCTTGTAATTCTGATCTTACATCTCGAGAATTGAGAGGGAAAAAGAGAGACGTAACGAAAAAAGAGCATATGTTACATTACAATTGGTTTATCCAGACCTACTAGCTTAACTCCGGTAATGGCTGAAGCCTCAAGACTCAAGGCTCTTAAATCCTCTTTCTCCAGATTGGTCACATCAGTTTTCCCTGCTTGCTGGGTCAGAATTTTAAGCTCTTCAGTCAGAGCTTTGATGAAATTACCCACCTTGACTCCAGCTTTTTCTGGATTGAGTCTTCGTCTAAGATCTGGATCCTGAGTTGCAATGCCTTTGGGACATCTACCACTATGACACTGCCTGCACACGGTACACCCCATAGCAACCAGTAAAGGAGTTGCCATCTGTACGGCATCAGCTCCCAGAGCCAGAGCTTTAGCCACATCAGCCCCGGTTGCAATGGCTCCAGCCGCCACCAGGCTTATTTTACTCCTCAATCCAAGATCTTTAAGAGCCCTATCTGCCTGAACTATTGCTGCTAGCGTGGGAATTCCAGCATGTTCAGCTACTACATCTGGAGTTGCGCCAGTCCCACCCTGGAGACCATCTACCACAATTATATCTGCTCCTGCCTTGGCTGCGATTTTCACATCATCAGATACTCTTCCACTTGAGTATTTTACTGCAATTGGTACTCTCCAGTCTGTAATCTCTCTGAGCTGTTCTATTTTCATTCTCAAATCTTCAGGTCCGATTATATCCATATGCCTTGCCGGTGAAAGAGCATCTGTACCTACAGGAATTCCTCTTATCTTGGCTATATCTTCTGTCACCTTTTCTCCTAACAAATGTCCTCCCATACCAGCTTTTGCTCCCTGTCCTATTTTAATTTCTACAGCATCAGCAGCATTCAAATAGAAGGTTGACACTCCAAACCTGCCGGAAGCATACTGGGCAACAAGGTATTTAGCATTCCTTCTCTCCTCTGGATGCATACCTCCTTCCCCTGTATTGGTTGCAGTACCATTCATAGCTGTCCCGATAGCCACTGCTACCTTTGCCTCAAGAGATATGGCTCCAAAACTCATCGCTCCAGCCATAATGGGAGTATCAAGAACAAGAGGTTCCTCTGCAAATCTTGTGCCCAGTATAACTTGGGTGTTGCATGGCTCTCTATATTTGTCTATGGGTGGTCTCGAAGTTTGAGCAGGGAGAATCACAAGATCGTCAAAATGAGGTACTTTTCTTGTTGCACCACAACCCCGAACGATGTATGTTCCGGTCTGAGCTTTTTGCTGTATTTCACTAATCTTTAATCTACTCCATAATCCTCTGGAACCCGTATCGTTGATAGATACTATCTGGATGGACTTAACGGGACACACGTCAACACAGTTCATACAACCTACGCAATCGAGAGGTTTTTTAACCACTGGAAGGCCCTTTTTTTCGTCAAGAGTTCCGGTTGGGCAGTATTTCACACATGCCAGACAGGTTGTGCAAACCCCTCTATCAATGATAACATCAAACATTTTATCCTTCCTCCGTGGGGTGGCCATAAAAAAATCTCTTTTTTATGGGAACGATTTTTCTGAAATTGCCTGTAAAAGCTGGAAAATCATATCTCTTCAGTATGTCTTTAAGAAATTCTTCATCTCCTTCAGTTATCTCAGCGATTCTTGCATTTTTTCCTAGACTTTCTACATCTCCTTTCACATAAATAGTCCCTCTGACTATTGATTCCCCCGCCATGGAGGCTATATCACCCAAGATGATCATTTCTCCACCCATCATGTAAAGACCAGTCATGAAATTGGAATCGCCTCCAATAATTATAGTCCCATTCTTCATAATCTCTCCAGTTCTGGCTCCTGCATCCCCCCTTACAATTATAGTGCCTCCATAAATCCCCTGCCCACATCCATCACCTACATCTCCTTTAATCTCCAAATATCCCCTGGTCATGTTATCTCCAGCAAACCACCCTGCATCACCTTCCACGACAAAGCTAGCACCGTGATTCATAGTGGCGACAAAATAGCCTACATTCCCATGAATAAAAATCTCAAGTTCCCGGGTTATTCCGGCCCCTATGAAGTGTTTTGCTCCAGGATTTTTAATAAGAACCTTTCCTCCATCATTAAGTCCCCTTAACTCTTTATTTATCTCTCTGGATGTTTTACTGGTGGCATCTATGGTAATCACATCCCTCACCTTCCAAAAGTTACCACTTCTCCAGGATACAGATATTCAATACTCAGATCAAATATTTCAAGAGAGACCTCTTCAGAGGCAATGGCAGACATATCGGTGTCTGTACCTACAAGGGCAGGCCTCAGACCAAGCTTATCTTTTGCAACTCCAATTTCATTCTGAGTTGCAATGACATATGCGAAAGGACCATCAAGATCACGCACACTCTCCTCAAGAGCTTCTTGAAGGGAATATCCCTCCTTCAATTTATCCGCAATATAATGAACTATACATTCAGTATCATTGTCTGTAGTGAATATGTGTCCTTTTTCCTCCAGTAGAGCTCTGATTTTCCAGTAATTCGTTATTTGTCCATTATGAACTACGGTGATATCTGGAATTACAAAACTCTGAAAAGGATGAGCACGATATCTGTCCACTGCACTTTCAGTAGAATATCTGGTATGGCCTATAGCGTGAGTACCGACTTTAGTAGATATATTGTAATTCTTTTCCAGGTCTTCTACAGGTCCAATATCCTTAACCAGCTCAAACTTCCCTGCGCTTAGAACAGTTACCCGCTCGATTGAATTTAGCTCCTTTACAAGAGTCCTCAACCTCTGAAAATCCATCTTGGAGACCTTGGCATCATATACTGTAAAATTACTCCCTGTGTTAACAATCCCAAAAGCATCAAGATCACAGCGCTCCATTATCACCCTTTCCACATATTCTCTCGTTTTTTTCCGGTTGACCACATCTTCATCTATGACTTCTATTTTCATCAGAAATTCATCAGGTGACAGCTCCAGTCCACCGTAAATCGCAACTCCAGAAGAGTCTGTCCCTCTATGCTGGAAACGCCTCATCATGTCGATGAGGACCTCTCCCACGCGACTCTTGTCTTTAAACAGCACTGCTGCTATCCCACACATATCCATCACTACAAAATCTTTTCATCTCATTTCGAGATACATACTATTTAAATTTTTTGAAACCATTTAAACATATATTATTGTCATCATTTATCTTTCATATTGCTTGTAGGTGGATTTACCAAGAATTTTTTTTGAACAGTGTATAAGGATGGATGAATTAAATTAGAGAGATGAACAATTAAAGTCCATACCTCCTCAGTTTTATGAAAGGTTACTTCCAGAGCAGTCTAAATCAAAAAATTTAAATATTTGAACAATCATTCAAATAATGTGAAATGTGAGGTCGAATATATTCATGAAGATAGAGTGAGACGAGTAGAAGAAAAAATGATAGAAGAGGAGGACGTTAGTGATGTTTCTGAGATTTTTAAAGCTCTCGGAGACCCAACGAGGATGAAAATCATGTATTCTTTGTCAATTGAAGAATTATGTGTATGTGATCTCGCCAAACTGATCAACATGAGTGTCTCAGCTGTATCTCATCATCTCAGAATCTTACGGAATCTGAGATTGGTCAAACATAAAAAAGAGGGTAAGATGGTTCTGTATTCTTTAGATGACCATCATATCACTGATCTAATTTCCAGTTGCATCGAACATGTGCAGGAAGAGAGGTGACACAAATGGTAGAATGTGAAACCTGTGCATTTGATGAGAGCCTAGATGAAGATGAAGAGATAGATCTGGAATTCTGGAACACCAGTAAAATGAAAAGAATACTTCTGTCTATCCCTCTTTTACTGGCAGGATTACTGTTCGAGGCCTTTACACAATATACACTACTTTTTCAGGTATTTTTCCTTTCAGTAGTCATTCTATCGGGAAAAGAGCTCATAATAAACGGAGTTGGGAATCTTTTCAAAAAAAAGATCTCCATAAATTTTTTAATAACTATAGCAGCTCTGGGTGCATTTCTTATTGGTCATGGAGAAGAGGGGGCTGCTGTTATCCTTCTGTTCAGTATAGCCGAGTACCTTGAGGAATATGCTGGACGAAAATCCAAGTATTCTATCCGGGAGTTGCTTAAAACAGCTCCTTCGATTGCATCTGTTTTGAGAAAAGGCAAAGAGACAAGGGTGCATGTCCACGATGTTAGGGTAGGAGAGATCGTGGTCATCAGACCGGGAGAGAAAATACCTCTGGATGGAGTTGTGATTAAAGGAGAGAGCCACGTAGATGAATCTCACCTAACAGGAGAGAGTGTACCTGTTAGAAAAAGAGAAAACGATTATGTCTATGCTGGAACCATCAATCTTGACGGATACTTCGAAATACGGGTTGAAAAAGAGTCGAAAGACAGTTTACTTGCAAGAATAACAAAACTTGTTGAAAACGCCCAAAAAAGAAAGTCTCAAACAGAGAAATTCATAGACAAATTTGCCCATTACTATACTCCAGCAGTGATCTTTCTAGCTATACTCACTGCAATAATCCCGACTTTCATTTTCGGAGAACCCCTTGAAGTATGGATCTATAGGGCTCTGGTCCTGCTGGTGGTTTCCTGTCCATGTGCCCTTGCAATCTCCACTCCGGTATCCATGGTTTCTGCCATTACTGGAGCCGCAAAAAATGGAGTCCTCATTAAAGGGAGCAATGTAATCGAAAGATTGGATAAAATCGAGGCTTTTGCCCTCGATAAAACTGGAACTCTTACAGAAGGGAAACTTGAAGTGTCAAAAATAGTTACTCTGGATGAAATTGACGCCAGTGAAGTTCTCTCTATCGCGGCTTCTCTGGAGGCGCTATCAGAACACCCCATTGCAAGAGCCATTGTCAAAAAAGCGGAATTAGAGGGGATAACTCTCAAAAAAGTAGATGATTTCAGAGCAATAGCAGGTAGTGGAGTGGTTGGAGTCATAGAAGGAATCGAATACAGGATTGGTAGGCCAGATCTGATGGAATCCATTCCTGAGGATCTTTATGAAGATTCCAATGGTTTCAGTATTGTAATAGGAACAAAAGACAGAGTATTGGGGGCGATACTCATACGGGACAAGACGAGAGAGGATGCCGCTCATGTTATAGCCTCATTGAGAGAAATGGGCATTAAAACCATCATGCTTACAGGTGATAACAAACAAGTGGCAGAAAAGGTGGGAGAAGCCATCGAAATCGATGAGATTTATTATGAACTGTTCCCGGAGGATAAATCTAAAATTATACAGGAGCTCAAGCAAAAATACAGAGGAGTGGCCATGGCGGGTGACGGAATTAATGATGCAGTTGCCCTAGCTGAGGCTGATGTGGGGATAGCCATGGGGGCCATGGGGAGTGATGTGGCTATAGAGACTGCGGATGTGTCACTCCTACACGATGATCTTTCAAAAATCCCATATCTAGTCAAACTAGGCAATAAGACTATGGATGTCGTGAAAACCAACATCTCTGCATCTATATTGATTAAAGGATCCTTTGCAGTCCTTGCAATCGGAGGATGGATAACCCTGTGGATGGCTGTGGCCATTGGAGATATGGGTCTGAGCCTTGCTGTAATCCTCAACGCACTCAGACTGTCAGGTTTCAAATGAAAATGTGACGTAACTGCAATTTCTGCTTATGTCCGAATAGCAATTACTTTCTTTCCAGCCCTATACTCTCCGATTCTCACATTTCCATCAACTATTATGTTTCCTTCTGCCTCAACTCCCTCTACAAAAACTCCACGGCGAAGATACACATCTTTCCCAGCTTTAAGCTTTCCAGCCCTGCAGTAATCCAACAATTTTACGTCTTCACTGGCAATTATATTTCTCAGGATAGAGTGAGCCCCGATAATAACATTCCTTCCTTCAATATCCCCTCTAAAATTGCATCCCCTGCCAGAAATTATATCTCCCGATGTTATTATCCCTCCCCATATATTCACATTTCTACCTAGAATTACCCCTGAATTAACCTTAATTCCAGATTCGATTACGGCATGGCTTTTTACAATTAATGTGTTGGATTTCCTATCAAATATCATATCACGTCCATAATATCGTGAACCTGTTTCAGACATCTATTGCTTAAGTACAAAGTAGAAGAACTTAAATGCTTTGAAATCTCATCACTTTCCATGAGTGGGAAGATTACTGTGAGCCTAATCAAAGCCGATGTAGGGAGTTATCCCGGCCATGTCAGAGTACATGAAGATCTCCTTGAAAAGGCCAGAAGTGAGCTCAAGGAATATGAGAACAACGGAGACATAATCGATTTTAAGGTGTTTAATGCAGGAGATGATCTTGAGCTTCTTATATCTCACCATAAAGGGATGGACAGTAAGGAGATTCATGAAATCGCATGGAATGTCTTTGAAAAAGCAACTGAAATTGCTAAAGACCTTAAACTCTATGGAGCGGGGCAGGATCTTCTTTCAGATGCCTTTTCAGGGAATATCAGAGGTATGGGACCAGGAGTGGCTGAAATGGAGTTTACTGAAAGAGGAGCAGAACCTCTGGTAGCTTTCATGATGGACAAAACTGAGCCAGGAGCTTTTAACCTTCCCATTTTTCGTATGTTTGCCGATCCATTCAACACTGCAGGCCTTATTATAGATCCATCTCTCCATGCTGGATTTGTGTTTGAAATCTGGGACATTCTAGAGAACAAAAGAGTATTTATGAAAACTCCTGAAGAGACATATTCTCTACTTGCGTTGATTGGTGCTAAAAGTAGATTTGTGATAAAACGCGTTTTTCCGAAAGATGGTGGAAAACTCCCACCAGATGAGCCTGTAGCAGTTGTTAGCACTGAAAAACTTTATCAGATCGCAGGCGAATATGTGGGAAAAGATGATCCGGTAGCCCTTGTCAGAGCCCAATCTGGACTTCCTGCTTTGGGAGAGGTCCTGGAACCTTTTGCGTTCCCACACCTGGTGAGCGGATGGATGAGAGGTAGCCATAACGGGCCTTTAATGCCCGTTCCCTTCAAATATTCTCAGTGTACGAGATTCGATGGTCCTCCCAGAGTTATTGCAGCTGGATTCCAGATCGCTTATGGAAAACTCGTAGGACCTGTAGATCTATTCGATGATCCGGCTTTCGACCAAGTCAGAGCTAAGGCCAGTGAAATAGCAGAATACATGCGAAGACATGGTCCTTTCGAGCCTCATCGATTGCCTATGGAGGATATGGAATACACAACTCTTCCTAAAGTTCTTGAGGGGTTGAAATCGAGATTCGAAAATATTGTCGACATACGTTGACAAACTGTAAAGCAATGCTTTACAATATTGAATAACCTTTCAATACCCAACCATCTTTTTATTTTTTTACTGGAGAGTTCATCAATATGAAATCTACTGTAAGAGATATGCCCTGTGGCTATATCACTACTATCACTGTTGAGAAAGATGATAAGATTGTTAGTGTTACCATACAATCTGAATGCCCGGCTGTGGAAAAGCTTGGAAATGAACTTGATAGGCTTACTGTGGAAGACATTTTAGCTAAATTCATCGAGAATCCAGTCTATCAAGAAGCTTCTAGGTTTCTCAGGCACTCTACCTGTGTAATACCCTGGATGATCTTGAAAATGGCCGAAATAGAGTATGGATTGAATACTGACAAACTGTTTTCTATTGAGATAGAAGAATAAAGGGATGGTCTGATTTTTGTGTATTTCACCTTTCAGTCATATATTTACAGGAACTCAGATATGAGACGGTTGGACATAACTAATTACTCTTATAAATATTGAAAAAACCTCAAATAATTAGAGATAGGTACCATGGATGGGAAAATACACTACTGGATTACGGGCATAGGTTTAGGTGCCAGCATATTTGTTCTGTTAGGTATTGTAACAGATCTAATTCCAAATCCATGGTTTGTGAGGATGATTCCGAAAACTCCTTTTGACTATTTTTTTCTGATCATGAACTCTGTCCTACTGGGCAGTTACATTGCTATTCATTTCTACAAAAAAAGTGTGACAAAAATATGTGATACAGCAACATATTCTGGAGGTATTACAGGGTTTCTAGCTTTTGGGTGCCCAGTCTGCAACAAAATACTGGTATTGTTGCTGGGAACTACAGCTTTAATCACTTATTTCGAACCATGGAGACCTATTCTTGGAATTATCAGCATTTTTTTATTAACTAGTGCCATATATTTTAAAGTGAGAAAAACCTGACCTTTAAAACAAAAGCGAGGAGAGGTAACATGCCTTTTAGAAAAACACATTGAATTAAGCATAAAAAGAACTGGCAAAGAGTTAGAGAGATTCATGAATGGCTTGACGGAGATGATGTGAGCTTTAGAGATAAGCTCGTGAGACATAATTTTCTCACAATTTCAAAATTTCTTCTCGTAGTTGAACGTAAATTCGGAAAAGAGGGGGTCATAGAATATATACACTATTAAGAGGACGATTACAACAGCAACATTGTGTTAAAAATTTTGAAAAAATTTTTCAGATTTTATCTCCCTGATTATATTCATTTTCTATCTTTTCTCCCATAGTATGGAATCCTAATAATATTGCCGCAGGTAAGACATATCACAGTAACGCATTTGTTTTTTAACCTAGTGAGAGAGTTATCCGCTCCGAGGAACGAATTGCATTTTTTACATATCCTTTTTTTATATTGTTTGGGAATTTTGATACGATATTTTAATGCCAGCTTCTTTGCTAGAGATACATACCGCCTGGACCTATCAGGATTATCCTGAATATTTTCCATAGCTTGTTTGAGCAGGATTTCAATGCGTTCTCGGGTAATTCTCCTTTCCAGTTGTTTATTTCGCCTCATTTATCTTCATCTACCAACATTACTGAACATACATCAATGGAAGTGGTGTAAAGCTCATTATTCCAAGTATGAACACCACAATCCCGAAGAGTTTCCTGCCTGTATCAATCTCTATCTCGTCATCGAGGGGTGGAGGATGATCAGCAAGTGAAAAAAGCATTGTGAATATGCCCCAGAATATCCATATTGAGGAGGACTCACCATATACCATCCCAGAAACAACTCCTAGAATGATAAGCAGAAATGGAAAAGTTCGGGAAATCAGAGAAGCCTTTCTTCCAAGCATGGCTCGAACCATATGTCCCCCGTCAAGCTGTCCCACAGGAATTAAATTGAGAAGGGTTACAAACATCCCAATCCACCCGGCGAAAGCGACAGGATGCATGTATTCAGGGATAGACCCTACAGAAATTTTTGCTACCAGAAGAAACAGGGGAGGAAGGCCGATCATCAGCTTCTCGCCTTCTGACGGATATGCCGGAACAGGTAGAGAGAGGCCAACAGCAGTTATGACGATGGAGACTACCAGACCTATGAAAGGTCCTGATGCCCCCACATCGAACAGTGCTCTTCTATCCGGAATGGGGCCCTTATGCCGGATTACTGCTCCTAAAGTACCTATAAAACTCGGAAAAGGTATGAAATACGGAAGAGAAGTTTTCATACCTCGTTTCCGTGCCACTATATAATGGCCAAGTTCATGAGATCCCAGTACTAACATCAGAGATAAAGAAAAAGGAAGCCCTTTAACAAGACTGAGGGGATTTTCAATTGGATTAACCCCAAACATAAAAGCACCCATAAAAGTAGTGGTAAGGAAAGTCGCTAGAGCAAGGAGTATATTTATCCATACTTTCTCTCGCTGCTCTACAAAGGATATCTCAATTACAAGCTCTCCATATTCCTCCTTTATAGAGAGGCTGCCCCCTTTACTGTTGACAAGCTTCCATATCTCATTAACCCCCCGTTTTAGGATCAGATCGTCGAATACAGGATAAACATAAAATTTTACGTTATTAGGCTGAATTTTTAGATCGTAAATTCGAAAATATCTTGCTATAAGGGGTTCAAGCTCCCTCACAAGTTCTGCAAGGTTAATAGATTTCCAGCCATCCTTCATAACAATCCATCCTTACATGATCTCCATCGGACAAAATTTTGAGAGGATTCTTCTCCAACCTGTCCATCAAAGGAATATCTGATATTACAGCACCTACTGCAATAATAGGTTCTGTCTTAATATTGATAATCCCGGCAGGAGCCGTATTGAGTTTCATCATCTGATACATTACATAAGAGCCAACAGTAGAACCCCTTCCTTCAGGAAATACAAAAATCTTTCCAGTAATGCTTTTCCCATACTGGAGGTTTTCCTTATCTTTGATCTTTCCAGTTATGGGGTCAATGTCTCCAAGAAAAGAGATATTGGATTCTGATACAATGACCTCTCCTTCCGCAATTCCCCGAACAATTCCTCTTCCTCTAATCCTCATTCCCCAGAGCCTCCTGTATGCACTCTTTAAGTGGTTTAAAGATAACTTCCGTGCTGGCCAGTTTTGGAAGATAACAGAAAGCCTTTCCTGAATTAACCATAATGCATCGATAATTTCTGGTAGCTGGAGAGACTACCATACATGTGTCGGTAAAAACCTTTGCCCCCATCTTCTCAAGTTTCGCCACAGCATCCATATTCTTATTTTTTATGAACCGGGAAGTGAAAATCCACATATCTTTTTTTAGAGGTTGCGAGACCATTTGAGCGATTTTTCGTAGTTCTTTTCCAGATAAATGAGGACATCCAATGGCAACAAGATCTGCCTCACTGCAACCAGACTCTACATCAAAATCCTCTACATAGATACTCTCTTCAGGCAAATGGAAATCTTTCCACTCAGGGGTTACTCCTTCAACATGAAATATGGGTTGTCCACCAGTTGAGGCCAGAGCGGCCCCAAAATCTCTCAGATTGATGTCTGTCACTTTTCCTTTAAAATTTATAAGTGGAATTTTGTTTTCAATCTCTTTCCCCATCCAGTATCCAACTTTTGGAAATTCATGATCTTTGAGTTTTCTGTTCACCTCCACTCTGATATGAGGGGCCCGTTTTTCTTTTATATGCATACCGAATCGAGGCGTTTTTCCAACCATTGCAGCTGCTAGAGCAGAGGGGCCACCCTCTCTGTTGGTCATGGCACCAATAACAGCATTGGCATAAATCACTGCAGAAGACTCAGCCCAAGCTATATGGTCACCTTTTTCAGGTGTAAGTATATAATACGGAGTGCATGTACACTCAATTCTGAAACCCAGTCTGCGAAATACACTTATTATCTTCAGCTGTTTTCTGGCAAATTCAGATTCTATTCCCATCTCTTTCCATTTATCTAGATCCATCCCAGCAGGATTTATCAAAGACGGGACTCTAACTTTCCCTTTAAGATTTTCAAACCACTCAATCCCACTATCTCCAATGTTCTGATATGAAACTCCTGAAACCTGGGCACTTTTTATTGGAATTAACCGATCAGCATCGAAAATTTTTCCAATTGCTACTAAAATTTCCATGGATTTCTGGAGGGTCTCTCCTTGTTCACCATCCAGAATCTTCTCTTCTTCAGCCGTGAGATACATCAGACAACCCTTTTAAATTTCTTCAGATTGGATAACTCAGCTGTTGCATCCAGCCCCAGTTTTGTTACCGTTCCATCTTCACTGATGGTAGGATCTAGAGAAGACCCGCGGACATTATTGATGAGGAGGAGATCTCTATCTCCTCTGAACCTTGTAGCAAGGGCATATTCTACATCTCTGATATCAAAAATATCGATGTCATCATCTACCACAATGACGTGTTTCAGGCTTGGATGTCCAGTAAATGCAGCAAGAATTGCATTTTTACCATCCCCCTCAGTCCTTTTTTTTATCTGCACTACAGCATGAAGGTAATGCCTGGAACCCTCAGTCATTATAACATTTCTGACCTCACATACTTTTGCTACCTCTCCATAGATCACCGGTTCAAAGGGTACACCCATCAACACCTGATGTTCTGGAGAAGCTGGAGATATAGAGTAATATATGAAATCCTCTTTCACATGCATCTCAGTAAAAGTGATGACCGGTTCTTTTCTGACTTTATCGTACGTACCGGTGATATCAACAAAAGGCCCCTCATCCACTGTCTCTCCGGTTATGTATCCCTCAAGGATTATCTCTGCTGGGGGAACTGGAAGTCCATTGTTACTCTTATAATAGGTAATCCCACCCGTTATTGCATTGATATAGGCCATCTCACCTCCTGTTGGAGTACGAACAGAGACCCCAAATAACACAAGAGGGTGAACCCCAATGGCCACAGTGATTGGTAAAGGTTCCCCTTTTTCTAGAGCTTTCTGATGCATAGTATACAGATGTCTTGGAGGGACTAACCTGATAGCTCCCTCTTCTTTCGAAATCTTCATGATCCTGTGGATGCTCATGTTAATCATACCATTCTCTTCCGCTATTACCACCCCTCCTGTAATGTAATGTCCTCCATCTCCATCAAAATATTTCAGAATTGGGAGCTTATCCAGATTGGCTTTCGAGGAAATCATTTTATCTGGAAGATCCTGAATAATCTTATATTTCGGATCGGGAGTAATTCCAGCAAGATGTTTAGCAAGAGAAGTTTTTTGTATTCCAAGATAATGACAAAGGAGATCTCTTGTTGAAATGAAATTTGCTGCAATCTTTTTTCCATTTACACTGTTGAATATTACTGGTGTTGTGGAAAGACCCTTTTTTCGTATCATTGGATCGGTTTCAGATACAGGATCATCGATATACTGAACGCTATCTCTCAAAGTATGAATTGCTCTTCTCAGATCCAAGCTATCACCATCCTTTGCATATTTACTAAAGTATATTGTATTTCTATTTTATGTTATTTTATGTTATTTCGCTTATTTCCTATATCCTTTAGCTGAAAATCCTCAAATAATCACTTCATCAAGCCTGTACTGTTTTTTCCTTTTTTCTACGTTAAAAGATTTTATTGAAGCTTTCCCTACCACTTCAACAATTTCCTTAGGAGAGTAAACTCCAAGCTTCCAGTTTTCAATCTCGAAAGCTTTAAGCTGATTCACAATCCCTGATACATTTTCAAGTTTTTTCACTCCTTCAGACGTTATAACTTTTGCCTCAAGCTCCCTCACACGCTCCACAGGTGGTATATCAACTATCACCTTGTCAACATCCACTCCTGCCATTTCAGCAATCTCTTCCTCGAGTTTTTCTGGATCCTGCTTCTGACACCAGCTTATATCAACCCTCTCAGGGCCTACATACAGAGCCCTTTTATACAATCTTCGCTCATCCAGCATTCTGGCTATTTCTCCTGGAAAACCTTCCTGATGTCTTAGATATACCATAACATCACTATCATCCATGCTCAGCAGGAGATATGGGTCAAAATCTCTTTCAACTATGCAGAATTTCATAGCCCTCTCATACATCTTTCTGGCTATCCTTGAGACGTGGTGGAAATACACCGTAGGATACATAAAGAATCTCGAAACAAGCATGGATTCTGCTGCCTTAATTCCTTCATGCTCTAAAACAATTTCATGGCCCATAAATCTCATTTTTTTAATCAGCCTTAAATGGTCAAAAAGACCATAGGCAACTCCGGTATAATAAGAGTCCCTTACTAGGTAGTCCATTCTGTCCACATCAAGATCTCCATGTATCACCCCTACTTTCGACTCTCCCACTATATGCTTAATAACCTTATTTGCCCGAACTCCATGAGCCTGAAGGACATCCTTAACCGGTGTTTTCTTGATGGCCAGAGTTAACTCTTCATGTTTCTTCCCAAGAAATCTCTTTAGAAGTCCCTCAGATACATGAGAGAAAGGTGGATGTCCCACATCATGGAGAAGAGAGGCCGCTCTAATCTCATCAACCATTTTCTCATCATCCAGTTTCTCTGCAAGCAATGAGGCAAGGTACATAACCCCCAAGCTATGTTCAAACCTGGTATGATTGGCTCCAGGATAAACCAGATTGGAAAAACCAAGCTGTTTTATCCGTCTGAGTCGCTGAACTGGGGGGGAATCGAGCAAGGATACTGTGAACTCGTTAAGCTCAAGATATCCATGGACAGGGTCCCTGATCAGTTTCCTGTTATTCATACCAAAATCCTTGCAAGATCTTCATGTCTCTCTAAAGCATTGAAAACAGCAATTTCATCTCCCATGTATTCTACAAACTCTCTGACACTCAAACTAGAATTGGAAAATGGCCCAGAAATGGCATTTACTTCGATATTCAACTCCTCCTTCAGGTATTTTAAAGCACCGATGGCCGAAAAAGTACACGAAGCGCTCAAAATCACCATGTCGACCTTTTTCATCACTTCAGATCTCAATAACATGTTGGTCTCTCTTTGAAGAATACTGTCTGCGAATTCCACCACAAAAAAGTCACTTTCACAATTGGAATAAATCAGATCAAAAATATGAATCAACTCCTCTTCTGAAATCAGATAAGTTGACGGATATCCTGCATCTACGAAATCAAAAATTTTTTTAGCCCCAGCATCTTTCATAGCCAGAGTGTCTCGCATTCGCCCAACTCCAGTAATCTTTCCACCTTCTACATGATATCCCATATAAGTGAGAGCACGAATGATGCTCGAAGCTGTTGTGGTTTTTCCCGCGTCCATATCAGTTCCAACAACAAGAATGGTCATAGGTTCTTTCTGTTCTCCATATTCCATGCTGAAATTCTTAGTATTGAGGATTTCCCCCTCTACTCCCAGATATCCTAACACTTCCACAGTAGTGGGTTCGGGAATGGTTATATTTTTATCTGTCACAACACCACAGCATCCACCATAGTTCAAAATGTGAAGGACTTCTGGCATCCTTTTTGGAACCATCCCTTCATATTCAGCAGTGGCATATCTGTTGCCGAGAGCAAACACACAAATATCTCCAGAGTACAACCTCCTGTTTCTTCCCTGTGGATTCTCCATTTCTACGTGAAAGCCAAGATCTTTAATCCGGCCAACCACCAGATCCCCAATTTCAGGTTTTTTAATTGTGGGATCTATCACCTCAGCTTCCTCAGGCAGATTTGGAACAACTCGCCTTACTACAGAAGCAAATTTGGATATTTCTTTAAGCTTCATAATTCTCAGTTTCATTACTCACAAATCTCCCTAAAAAACTTTACCACCCATCTGAGAAATCGCTAAGTTTTTTAATACGCCTGAAGAAACACCTTGTGATGAGAAGTGATATTGTAAAAAAAGGGTTGGAAAGGTTACCCAGTAGAGCTCTATTGAAAGCTCTTGGAGTAACAGATGACGAAATAGACAGGCCATTTATTGGAATTGCTAATTCATACAACACCATTATACCTGGACACATGGCTTTGCGAAAAATTACGGAATTTGTAAAATATGGGGTGTATATAGGAGGAGGAGTCCCTTTTGAATTTGGTGTGATTGGTATTTGCGATGGGATAGCCATGGGACATGGCGGAATGAGATATCCTCTTGCATCCCGGGAGCTAATTGCAGACTCAATAGAGGTTATGGTCGAAGCTCACCAGTTTGATGGCCTCGTTCTCGTTGGCTCATGTGACAAAATCGTCCCAGGCATGTTGATGGCTGCATTACGTCTTGACATCCCTTCCGTGGTAGTTACTGGAGGTCCTATGATCCCCGAAAAGTATATGGGAGAGACCATTACCCTGTCAGCAGGATTCGAGGCCGTAGGAAGATATAAGGCAGGGACAATCGACGAAAAGGAGCTTAAAGATTATGAAAATCTGTGTGCTCCTGGCTGTGGTAGCTGTCAGGGACTTTACACAGCAAATACCATGGCATGCTTAACAGAGACCCTTGGTTTGTCTCTGCCTTACTGTGCAACGTCTCCATGTGCTTCTGCCCAGAAATTGAGAATCGCCAAAGAGAGTGGGAAGAGAGTAGTTGAACTTGTCAAAGAGGGTATAAACCCTTCATCAATCATAACGGAGAAATCTTTCAGAAATGCCATAACCATGGACATGCTGATCGGAGGTTCTACCAATACCGTCCTCCATATACCTGCGATCGCTAAAGAGGCTGATATCGAGATTCCCCTAACACTATTTGATGAAATAAGTGAAAAAACTCCACATCTCATCTCTCTTGATCCAGCCAGTACTTTCACAATGAAAGACCTTCATGAGGCGGGAGGTATTCCTGCTGTAATCAAACAAGCTAAAAAACTGTTTTCCAACGAGATGACAATTTCTGGTAAAAAACTTTACGATATTGCAAAATATGCCACTATAACTGGCAGTCTGATCAGACCTATTTCTAACCCTATTCATCCTAAAGGAGGTATTGCCATCCTCTTCGGGAATCTGGCTGAAAAAGGAGCTGTAGTCAAGAGTGGTGCAGTTGATAAGGGCATGCTGAGATTCGAAGGAGCTGCAAGGTTATTTGATTCCGAAGAGGGGGCTGTGAATGCTATATTCAACCAAGAAATTGAAGAAGGAGAGATAGTTATCATCAGGTATGTAGGTCCAAAAGGTGCACCTGGTATGCCTGAAATGCTGTCACCTACTTCAGCCCTCGTGGGGATGGGATATCAGAAGGTAGCTTTGATTACAGACGGAAGATTCTCTGGAGCAACAAGGGGACCGTGTATCGGCCATGTATCTCCAGAAGCGATGGAAGGAGGAGTTATAGCCCTTATTGAAGATGGTGACGTGATCTCCATAGACATCCCTGCCAGATCAATCAATGTAAAGGTAGATGAAGTAGAATTGAGAGAGAGGAAAGAGCGGTGGTCTCCTCCACAAAGGGAAGTAAAAGGATATCTTGCACGATATGCGAAGCTCGTTACTTCTGCTGACAAGGGAGCTGTTTTTAGATAGATTCACATAGAACCTGAAACACCATCCAGAGATTTTTTAATTTTTTGTACTGGTCAAGACTCCGGATTGTGGAACCCCCTATGGAATTCTATAGTAAACTTTATCTTGTGGTACGAACACCGAAATTCCATGCGTTTACTCCTGATTCATGCTGACCGAATGGAGTATGAAGCAAAAAAGAAGACAAAATTCGCTGAAAACATTGATGACTCTATGAAGCATAAAGCCCTTGAAGAGGTTCTCGTTGTGTTTATTGCCGTTGAAGAGAATGATGATCAAGGAGTTATAGAAAAAGCAATCCAAGAGATCATAGACGTGGCGAGGCAAGTGAGTGCAGAACGGATACTGCTTTATCCGTATGCTCATTTAAGTTCCAATCTAGCCCATCCTGACGTTGCAGTTGCTCTTCTGAAAAAGATGGAGGAGGAAATTCCAACTGAGGTCCATAGAGCACCTTTTGGATGGTACAAATCTTTCAACATTGCATGTAAGGGACATCCCCTATCTGAGCTGTCAAAAACGATAAAAACTTCTATGGAATCTAAAGCTCTTCAGGCAGAAAAAAAGGCTGTATCTCACTGGTATATTCTGACCCCTGAAGGAATTCTCACCAGAATAGAAGATTTTGATTTCAAAGATTTTGAAAATCTGAAAAAATTCACTGATTATGAAATATCTAAATCAAGAAAAGTGGATAGGGTTCCTCCTCATGTTGAGTCAATGCAAAAGCTGGAATTAGTGGATTACGAGGAAGCGTCTGATCCTGGAAATATGCGATATTATCCCAAGGGCCGGCTTATCAAAAGTTTACTGGAACAGTATGTTATAGATGCATGTATCTCTCATGGGGCTATGGAAGTTGAAACTCCCATCATGTACAGTCAAGAACACGAGACTCTGAAGAGATATCTGGACAGATTTCCGGCAAGACAATATACGATGGATGGTAAGAGAAAACTGTTCCTCCGATTTGCAGCATGTTTTGGGCAGTTCCTCATGACCCACGATATGATTCTTACTTACCGGGCTCTTCCACTAAAAATGGTCGAGCTTACTAAATATAGCTTCAGGAAAGAGCAGAGGGGTGAGCTGGTAGGCCTGAGGAGATTGAGAGCTTTTACGATGCCAGATATGCACACCATCTGCAAAGACATGAAAGACGCCATGGAAGAGTTTACGAAACAATACAAGTTGAGCGTTGAAGTTCTGGAAGGTATTGGCATCCCCTCTGAATCCTATGAAGTAGCTATTAGAATGACCAGAGAATTTTATGAAGAGAATAAAGATTTTATCAATTCTCTTGTCAGTGTCCTTAATAAACCTGTGCTCATTGAAATGTGGGACGACCGGTTTTTTTATTTCGTTTTAAAATTTGAGTTCAATTTTATAGACTCTCTCAATAAAGCAAGTGCTCTTTCAACAGTCCAGATAGATGTGGAAAACGCAGAGAGGTACGATATCTCTTATGTAGACGAGAGTGGAGAACATAAAAGACCAGTCATCCTCCATTGCTCCTTAAGTGGGGCCATCGAACGATGCATGTATGCTTTGCTCGAAAAAGCACACCTGGACAAGGAAAAGGGGCATTTACCCCAACTACCTGTATGGCTCTCTCCAACTCAAGTAAGGATAATCCCTGTTTCTGAACGACACATACCTTATGCTGAACAAGTTCTTGAAATGCTGAAAGGAGTGAGAGCAGACATTGATGACAGAAATGAGACTTTAGGGAAGAAAATAAGAGAAGCGGGTATGGAGTGGATCCCTTATGTAGTGGTTGTGGGAGACGAAGAGGAGAGAGATGGCACAGTTACAGTAACTGTGAGATCTGAAAGTACTCTCAAGCATCAGAAAAAAATTACAGTGGCTGTAGAAGATCTCCTCAAAATGGTAAAGAGAGATATAGAGGGTAAACCCTATCGACCCCTTCCTCTACCTGTTTACCTCTCCAAGAGACCTAAGTTCAGATAATTTACTCAGATGATTAATACCATGTCACTATTGATAGCTATGTAAACTGGAAACCATTCTTGCTTTCATCATACTTGATAAAAAGATAAGTTTATGTGAGATGTAGCCGAATAGCAGAACAATGAGGTGATTGAATGTATGAAAATGTTGAGATAGAATTACAGGAAAAAGTGGCATGGATATATATTAATCGACCACCCCTGAATATACTTGACCTGAAAACCATGAAAGAGATGATACATGCTCTAAAAGAGATTGAAGAGAGTCAAGTTATAGTGACTGTTATTTCAGCAAAAGGAAAGCATTTTTCCGCCGGTGCAGAAATAAAAGAGCATTTTCCCGATAAAGCTCCAGAGTTAATCTCTACATTTTCAGAGTTGGTAAAGGCCATTGTTAAAAGCGATAAGATCACCATTGCAGCCGTACGAGGTTATGCTCTGGGTGGAGGCTGTGAGGTCCCTCTTGCCTGTGATATGATCCTTGCTTCAGAAAAAGCTAAATTCGGTCAGCCAGAGATCTTACTGGGACATTATCCACCTATAGCCATTTCTCTTCTACCACGGATGATAGGAGTGAAGAAAGCTTTTGAGTTGATACTTACAGGAGATGCCATAGATGCCAAGACAGCCATGAATATAGGTCTTGTGAATCATGTGTATTCTGAAGATGAGTTTGAGGAAAAAGTCAAGGAATTTGCTGAAAATCTCACCAAAAAGAGTCCAATAGCTCTTAAACTCACCAAAAAAGCCCTGCAAGAGAGTATTTCAATGCCCATTGATGAAGTAATGGAGATCGTTAACACCATCTATCTGAATCGGCTCATACAGACGGAGGATTCTGTAGAGGGGTTAACAGCATTCCTAGAAAAGCGAGATCCAGTGTGGAAAGGGAAATAGCATCTTCAATCCTCTCTTATTTTATGTTAACTTATGTTGACAATTTGTAAATCCTATTTACAAAAATTATATTCCCATCTGATTATATAGGCAAAACAGATGAGTTATATACTACTGAGCCTCATTCGATTTGATCCTTTTCGTAAATTTCATCTCTCATGTAGTTCGATGTTACTTGCTGAATTATTTTAAAAAAAGTCGCTTATACGAATCTGTTTTGACTTTTCATTCTCAAAGAGAGAGCGGATTTCCAGATCTATTAAATTGATCCTCTGCCTTGTATAGTCGTTAACACTATATTTTTCACTGACTTCTTTTGAGATTTCCAGATATTTCGTTATAGTGCCGTAATGAACAGTCAATGTCAAGTTCCCTCCACATTTCAGGCATTTCCCTTGTAATGGAATCCTCCTGTATTTGGCATTGCAGTCCACACACCTGAATTTCTGTCTGGAAAAAGCTCTTAAATTACCGATCAAATCGGGGAGGAAATGAGTGTTGATGACTCTTTCTGCAACATCCTTCTCATTAACAGCTCGGATTTTTTCAGCTAGTATTAGCTGGGATTTCATTTTTTCCACCATGGGTCCCAGAGATTTGTACCTGCTCTCCACCGGCCCGGAAGATATGTCATCAGTTTCATGGGTGTAGCTAAGTCCGTAAAACCTTTTCTTGCTTTTTAACCTGTTTTCTACTCTCTCAATCACACTATCAAAATTCTTTGGATTTTCAAAATCCAGAGTGGATTCATAGAACTCAAGAGGATACACAGAAACAACATCCATGTTATGGACTTCTTTATCTACCTCTTTTGGGTCCAGAATAGTGGTGAGAACAAGGGGGGCATCCATTCTGCCACCTCTCTTTTCTGGGAGGAACTGACGAGAAAAGTTAAGTAGACCATCCATCAAAAGCATAACGCAATCCTCATCCCCATCACAATTTCTCCGTTTGGCTGCATGAAAATAGGGATGGGCATACGAAGCATTCACATCAGCAAAGCCAATTATTCTTCCAAGGACACCGGCTGATGTATGAGGTGCGAGACCTATAACAAGCTGACCTATCAGATCATCCAGTTCTTTAACTTTGTAATACGGTTCTTCTTCATAAAACTTCATCAAAAGTTCATCCACAAAGTTGGCCACTTTAAGGAGGTATTCTCCCGCTTTTTTTGATATTATTACATCTTGGGGTTTGAGCTCCACAACTTGGTTAGGATCTTTCAGCACTTTTCCATCTTTATCTTTTTCATATCCCAGTAACTTTGCTTTTTCAATACTGAGGCCTATTTCACCTGGTTTGAAATGAGTCAAGGGTAGATCTGTCATGTCATACCTTACGGTACCATCTTTGAATACGTATACCCCGTTTCTCGCTCTCAGTATCCCTTTTTCTATAGGTTCTGGTACTCTATTTTTACTGGTAAGCCCTTTTACGCCTTTTAAAACAGAATAGGTCTCTCTCACATTGAGTCTTTCTAAGGCTCCTTGGTAGTAGGATTTGAAATCAATCTTCTGCTTTCTGTATCCATTGGCTTTCCCTGAACATTTGGGACAGGTTTCCGTTTGAGATGTTATATTGCATTTTGGACATTGATACACAAAAACAGTCCTGCTTCCACATTCACACAGGGGTTTGAAGGTGATACTCCCACACTCAACGCATTTCCTTATAGGGAGATCCACCTCTATTACTCCTGTTTTTGCATTCATCCCAGAAAGATAGTTGGCAGCTTCTATAACCGACCTAGTTTTACCACCTGCTTCTCCAACAGGAAACAGAACATGAGGTGGTGGTCTCATCTCTCTACCCTTTGATTTTTCAGGGCGACCCATTCTTGCTCCGATTCTCGTAAGAGCCCTTGGTCTGATAATAAGACCGCTTAACTGCTGTACCAACTCAAGAGTATTAGAAAAATCCTCTCGAATCTCTGCGATATTTTCAAGTTTTTCGTTAAGACCCAGACATCTGAGAAAAATTTTCCACTGTTTTATTACAAGATCCTTACCTCTAACTTCATGGGGCAACAAAATTGTCTCAAGGATATTCTTTACTTGAGATGCATTCTCCACGAAAAGCATATCTTCATGGATCTTTCCTTTCCGTACAGTTTCTCTCAATATCCTGATGTCCTCGGGAGAAATATCATGCCATAGGTAATCATATTCAGGATGGACAGGAACTCCATACTTTTCGCTCAGATACAAGGCTGTATCCTCGTCGATGGATAAAAAATCTCCCTTTATGCCCTTTCGCCTAGCTTCCTGAATCCACCATTCATATACATATGATGAGGGTAACAGTGGATGGTTGTTTTCTACAAAATCCCCTATGTTGATTAGAATTTCTCCCACATCCAGTATTATATCCACTTTTTCTTTTATTCTGAGGGCCTCTTCAAAAGTATCCACCCTAATAACGTCTCCACTTTTCAGACGGACTGTTGGTCCTTCGATGGATGTAACAGGAACAACTCCTCCAGCTTTTCCTGGTCTCTCAATCTTAAGCTGTGTTCCGACTGCTATGAACTCATCTAGAATGACCATAGAAGCTGGATTTAGTCCAACAGTTGCAAGACCTGAATTCCTTGCCCTCCCGTATCTGAGCCTGAACCCTCCTGGAGATGATGGGTGACTGAAAACAGGTCTTCCGGCTATGAGATCTCTCAAAAATTTCTCCTTCGGTGCTACAGAATTTACAGAATCACCATCACTTGAAGATCCCTTTATCAACCCATCCAACCATTCCCATCCACTCAATTTCAACTTATCAACGAATTTTTTAAGTTTTGGGGCTTTTAAAGCTATTCCTTCTGCTATAACAAGAGCCATACCCCCTCTTACTCTGTTAGTTTCAACACGAGGGAGGTTTCTATAGCCTGAAACTTCTTCCTCTTCTGTAGGCTCACCCTCAATGCAGATCGGACAGTTCGAAACTATTAGTCTGATCTCTTCTTCTGAAGGCAGGTACTGGAGGTTGGCAACTTTTTTGTAAAGATTTATCTCTTCAATATATCTGTTTATTTCTTCTTCTGTAGGTTGATACCGTCCTATTCCATGAGTCCTTCTGACAAAATCACCTACCAGTATAGAAATAACTTGAGCAGTTCCACCGGCACTTCGTATTGGGCCCGCGTAATAGATTTTAAGATAATTACTTCCATCAAAGTTTATTCCAAGATCCACTCTTGCAATACCTTCTATTGGGGCGGCTACCACCCCTTCGGTGAGTATTGCGACAGATGCCCTCACAGCAGCATCTAGTATATCCAGACTAGAAGAGAACGATCCAAGTTTTCCACTTGCAAGTTCGCTGGAAATAACAAAGACCATTTCTTCTCTTGAGAGACCTTTTTCTTCTAACTCCTTAATTCGCCTTGCTATTCCATCTATTCCCAAAAGACTCTCCACACGTTCCGCCATGTCAGATGCAAATTTGATTTCAACTTCCGGGATAGGATCATAGCCTTTTGACCTGGCTTTTTCAGCTATTTTGTAAGCTCGTTCAAGTTCCTCTAAAAGAGAACTATGATATACATCTATTTCATCATCAAGAGCGATATCGCCATTTTCTACTTCAAAATTAAGAAACTGGTCGAGGGTAGTGTTCATCGATATATGGAAGGATGGAAACCATAAAGAAGTTTCGATTGGTGCAAAAGTATAAACTCCATTACGTTATGTGATAAATCATGCTTGTGGGGTGTGTCCAGAGTATTGTTGGAGGCACTCTGGAAGAGAACCTCCAGAACGCATGGCGGTTAATCAGCCAGGGAATCGATCAGGGTGTGGAGATATTTGTTCTCCCTGAATATTTCTCTTACCAGTCCCCGGGATATTCTGAACATGTGGCTGAGATAACTAAAAGTTCCCTGAAAGAATGGAGCAGAGAGGGAATACTTGTAACTGGAAATGCTATCAAAACTGAAAAAGGAGAATTCTACAATACAGCATATCTATTTTACAACGGAAAAAAGATTGGAGAACAGAAGAAACTACATCCCACCGAGATTGAACGTGAGTATAACATAAATTCAGGCAATGCTCTTGGAACATTTACATTCAAAGGTATTACAATTTCTGTTCTCATATGTGCAGATATCCTGTATCCAGAGCTTTGCCGGGTTGCAGGATTAAAAGGTGTTGACCTAGTCCTCAACCCTGTGGTTTCTTTTCAGAACAGTGATTTTCCACCTGAACCCTACAAAGACTGTTTGTATTTCATACGATCCTTTGATAACGCGTACTATGTAGCGAAAGCTGGTGGAACGGGCAGATCTCCATGTGGAGATCCACTTGCAGGACGAAGCCTCATTTCTTCACCCGAAGGAATCATTGCTAAATATAGAGACGAGTCGAGTCCTGAACTGATCATTGGAGAAATAGATCCAGCTTTAGTAAGAGGATTCAGAGAGAAAAATTATTCCCTTAAAGACAGGAACATTAGAGCTTACCAACCATTGGTAGACCCTCAATCATCTCGTTAAAGGAGACATTGCTCTTAGATCTGCCACTATCTCTGAAAGCGTACTTATAACATATCCAATATCTTCTTTTGTATTACTTTTACCGAGAGTTAGTCTAAGAGAGCCACGGGCATCTTCAGGAGAGAGGCCTAAGGCAGTTAAAACATGACTCGGCATTCCTGATCCTGACGAACAAGCAGATCCTGTAGAGACATAAATCCCTTTCATATCAAGGGCCAAGACAAGAGCCTCTCCTTCCACATAACGGATGCCTACATTTACATTATTGGGCAACCGTTTTTCAGGATGTCCGTTAAGAAAAGTGTCATCAATAGATAGAATTCCACGTACCAGCATGTCACGTAACTCTGTGAGACGTTTCATCTCATCCTCAAGGGTATTTTTTGCCAGTTCGGCAGCTTTACCGAGACCGACAATGCCCGGAACGTTTTCAGTTCCACTCCTCTTCCCTCTTTCCTGTCCACCTCCGTGGAGAAATGGATCTATTGCCACTCCATCCCTGATGTAAAGGGCTCCCACGCCTTTAGGTCCATAAATTTTGTGGGCAGAGATGGAAAGCATATCCACACCCAAATCTCTAACATCCACCGGTATTTTCCCAATACTCTGAACAGCATCTGTATGAAATAACACCTCATGCTCGTTGCAAATCTTTGCAAGCTCTTTCAGAGGCTGTATGGTCCCAATTTCATTGTTAGCATGCATGATTGTGACCAAGATTGTATCATCCCGTATGGCATCCTCAAGATCAGAAGGATTAACCAACCCTTTACTATCTACGGGTAATCTAGTTACATTAAAACCAAATTTTTGCAGATATTCACATGTATCAAGGACTGCATGATGTTCAATGGCAGAAGTAATGATGTGATTTCCTTTATCCTGCATGGCAAAGGCTGTACCCTTTATTGCCATATTGTTGGATTCAGTTCCTCCACTGGTAAACACGATCTCTTCCGGCATAGCGTGTATCAGGGTTGCAACTCTTTCTCTCGCTGTTTCTACAGCCTGTCTCGCTTCCCTACCAAGTTTATAAAAGGTAGATGCATTTCCAAATCTTTCTTTAAAAAAGGGTAACATTTCTTCAAGAACCTCATTGAGAATAGGAGTAGTGGCCCCATGATCCAGATAAATCTGCCGTGACATACCCATACACCCGTATTTATAACTTAAATTATTTATGTTAGATGACCATCGAACCGTTAGATTTATATCTAACTTATGTACTATATTTAGACTGGTGATAGAATGGTAGAATTGACATATGAAAGTAAGATGGGTGTGGCAAAAGGTACTGTAGTGGAAGAACATGTAAAGCAGAACTTTATGGGAGAGACTGCTGAAGTGGGTTTGTACCTAGCCATGGCAAAACAGGCATTGAGAGAAGGGTACCCTGAAATTGCCCTTGCCTTTGAGAAAATTGCATGGGATGAAGCGTGGCATGCAGCAAGGTTTGCTGAACTGAATGGGATGATATCAGAAAGTACTAAAGAAAATATCGAAAAGATGTTGGCAGGAGAACAAGGTGCTAATAAAGGAAAAAGAGAAGCTGCAGTGAAAGCGAAAGAATCAGGGATTGACGAGGCTCATGACTTTTTCGATGAATCCTCAAGAGATGAAGCCCGACATGCTAGAGCACTAAAGGGCTTGTTGGAGCGATACTTTAAATAAACCCTTTATTTTTTATTTTTGGAATGTAGAATGAAAGAATATCTTATCAGACCGGATCTTAGAACTCTCAGGCTATTGAGTGATGAGACGCGCTTTAAAATGGTAAGTCTCCTGGCTGAGAAAGAGATGACCAACTCAGAGATATCAAGAGAACTTGGAGTCTCTAAAGCTACTGTTTCCCACCATCTTAGACTCCTCGAAGATAATGGTGTTATTGAGGTGGCGAGAGTAGAAGACACAGGAAAAATACCAAAAAAATACTATCGTCTAAAAAAAGAAGTAATTCAACTTGTAGATGGTAAGGAGAACTCTATTAAGATTAAAGATGAACTCCTTGTAGAATTTCTGGATGCTCTGAAAGATATTCCTGTCAGAGGAGATATGAACAATGAAGTCAATGTTACCTTTTTGAGGTTACTGAAGACCGCTTTCTTTTCTGCTGGAATTGAAGCAGACCCTCTCCTCTATAATGAAGGATACCAAATAGGTTATGAAGTTTTTTACAAGTCCATTGAAGGAGAGGATCTGAAAGATATTTTAACAGGTCTCAGCAAAGTATGGGAGGAATTTAAACTTGGTAATGTAGAGATAGTCTCCCTTGGCAATCCATCCATTGTGAGAGTTACCAATTGCTATGAATGTGCAAAAATGCCCGACATAGGAAAGACCTTCTGTGCCTTGGACGAGGGTATCATTGCAGGCACGCTGGATAGGATTACCGGAAAGAAGTACGAAGTAAAGGAAGTAAAATGCTGGGGAACTGGTTATACCTTCTGCGAGTTCGAGATAAAAGAGAGACCGGAAACTCATTAACATCTTTTTCCATAAAAAGATGTAAATTTATTTAACCGAAAGTATTGAGGGCAACTTTCAGCTCTTCATGATTCTTGGCGTATTCTCTGAGTGATATTCCTTTCAGACTGGCTTCCATAGCCTGAACCATTGCTCTAGCTCCTGCTCGTATTCCCATGGGATGAGCCATGATCCCACCTCCGGCCTGGAGAACTATGTCAATCCCAAAAGCGTCCAGGTTTGCTGGTACAAGTGAAGGATGAATCCCTCCAGATGCCACTGGCATGGTGGTTTTCAGACCATACCACTCCGATCTCAAAAAATGGTTTATTTCCTGTATCTCTTTAACATTTCCCTGCATTTTACCTACTGCTCCCGTATGAAGCTGATCCCCTCCAACCAATCTGATAAGTTTGGCCAGAACCAGCATGGAAATCCCATGACTCTTATCACGGGTAAATGCTGCATGCATATCTCGGTGGACATGAATTGGTATATCTACAGTCTCAGAGACTGCTCTTATAGAAGACAGGCCCAGTGTCACGGCATTGATCATCACACAGTTGGCGCCCTCTTCCTTGGCTTTTTCTGCCACTTCTACGATCTTGCTCATTCTCGTAGTAATGTTAAGGGCATACAGGACTGTTCTTCCTGTTTCTTCTCTGACTCTGTCAAGGGCTTCCATCACTCTATTCAGTCTTTCAAATCTTGGAGAGTGAGCTGGATCTCCAAGAAGCTCGTCATCCTTGATGAAATCTACTCCTCCGATGGCGGCTTCATAGCAATATTCCGCAAAGACATCTGGAGGGAGTCCAACATCCGGTTTTATTATAGTTCCTATATGGGGCCTTCCTTCGCTTCCAATGATCTTCCTCAGCCCTTCGATTCCATATTTAGGGCCATTAAAAGCTTTCATGTATGAGTTGGGAATATGTACATCCTCGAGGCGTATTTTCTCTACTACTTTCATCCCAAACAGATTTCCTGCTATAGTGGACAAGAGCATTGGAATCCCATCCCTTGGATTGAGGTTCTCAACTGGAAAAGCGATGCGTAATTTCCCCTGTCTACCGTTAAAATCTCCATCAAAAACCCTTGCTCCATGTCGTTCAACTATGTCTCTTTCTCCTGCTACCTCAACCCATGTACCCGTGGACTGCTCGGCTGCAATTTTAGCTCCAAGTTTTATCCAGTTTTCTCTACCGGAATAGACGTAATCAGCGATGATGAAGGATTCGGGATCTATATCCTCCTTATCTGCTACATATTTCATGAGATCTATTTTGGAATTCATCGTATTAAAAGATGTATAAAATAGAATAAACGAAAGGATATGATACTCTGAAAAAGGTTTTACTTCTCTGTTAGTGCAATTTCGGATTTTCAATTTGACAGCTTACCCTGTCAACACCCATAAGATATTCTCTGGACAACTTTCTACGCATTTTCCACATAGGCTGCAACCTTTTTCACTGATCATGGTATTTCTACCGTGAATGATTTCAAAGGTTTTTTCAGTTCCATTTGGATTCTCTGTAATGGGGCATACCTCAACGCAGATTCCACACCCTGTACATAACTCTGAATTCAGCGCTATTTTCTTTTCTCTATCTTTCCAGCTGAAAGGTGGTCTCAACTCCTGAGGAACATTTTCAAAGGCTAGATCTTCAATGAGATGTCTCTCTACCTGAATTGCCCCTGTTGGACAGAAAGCTCTGCATGCCCCACAGAGATTACACTTATCTTCTATCCAGTCAATCCGCTTTTTTGAATTTAGATCTGGTTTATACACCAGAGCCCGATTTTCACATTTATCCACGCAAATAGTGCATCCATCCATACATAGCCCATGAGATATCTCAATATATCCTCTCAGAAGCCTGCGGACTTTGATTGCATCTTTAGGACATATATCCTCACAGATCCCACATAAGCTGCATCTGTTCCTGTTTATGACGAAATTTCCAGAGATCCTCTCAATGCTCTTTTCGATGACACCATACTGGACATCTATACAATGTTCTGGACACATGCCAGCACAGAGACCACAGTATATGCATTTATTCATATCGAATTTGGGAAAGGGAAGTTTTCCTTCCAGTACCATCATTACTGCATCTACAGGACATACTTCCTCGCACACTCCACAACTGGAACAATGTTCCAGATGGCATGTAAGAGTTCCATTTCTGACATTTTTGTAATCCAGCCATCGCTCAACTTCCAAAGCGTTTCTTGGACAGTTTTCTGAACAGAGACTGCAAAATGTGCACTTGTCTTCTACGAATTCCAGTCTATTCAGAACTCCACCCAGTAACTCATCGATAAAGCTTTCTCTTTTTCCGTCAGTTATTATTTCCAAAGCGTCGTAAAAACAGAAATCACTGCACAGTCCACATAACGTACACTTCTCATCATCCAAGATTATTGAAAATTCGGACCCATCTCTTCTGATATCAATAGCTTTCTTGGGGCAAACAGAAACGCACAAACCACAACCAATACACCTGTGGGTATCAAAGCCCAATCGGGCTGCCTTCTCTGAAATGGTACCCTCTTTTAAAAGAACTCTACTTGGTGCATATCAATCCTCCTCTGTCCATGCAATTTGCTAATAGATATATAAAATTTTCCATGATTATTCATAGGTTCAGACTTCAATGGGAGTTTCTGGTTTAAACTGGAAAGCAGGTCGAATTAGCAATATCAGTATCATTCCGACCAAGAGGACTATAGCAGCCAGATAGCATCCCCAAGTGAAAGAACCTGTCAGATCCCGGACCCAGCCTGTTAACCAGGGTGCAATCAAGGAACCGAAAAACATAACAAAGTTAACGAAACCAAAAGTGGTTCCAAGGACTTTTTTAGGAGTTACATCAGACACTAAAGCATATATAGGGGCCCATATACCCCAGACGAAAAATCCATCTACAAAAACTAAAAGGCTAAGAACAGCCACATTTCCGGATCCCATAGCTTTTCCAGTCAGAAACATAACAATCGCCAGAAGGAAGAAATACAACGCAATCAGGAATTTTCTTCCATATTTGATAAATCGATCCGATATATATCCGGAAGTGAAGAGGCCTGGAATAGCTGCGAATCCAAAAAGAGATGCGAAAACAGAGGATTTGCCCAAGCTTTCAACTCCAATTTCCAGAAACATTTTTGGAGCCCACGTACCTATAACCCATAAAGCATAAATTACTGCGATTCCTCCAATATTCAAAAGCCAAAGATCCTTACTCTTGAAGGGGGCCTTAAAGGATACGTGAGTGCTCCCTACTTCCGGTTCCCTGATATACTTCATTATTAAAAGAAAGGCCAGCAAAGATGGAATTGAAAAGGCTAAAAATACGCTTCTCCAGCCGAATTGTTGAGCTATCAATCCCCCCAGAAGAATCCCTGTTCCCATTCCAATCCCAAGGCCTGTGAAGGAGATTCCCTGTCCTTTACCCATCTTATCTTTGGGTGTAAAAGCAGCTATAACTGGCCTGTCATTACCGAAGTATGTACCTTCTCCCAGCCCTGTAATGAGCCTCAATACAAATACCTGGTAGAATGAGGTTGCCAGAGAGGTCAAGAATGCCATCAATGACCAGATAAAGCTACCCAAAGCCAGTATTTTCTTCTTCCCCACTCTATCTCCAATATGCCCGGCAGGTAGTTGCATGATGGTATAAGCGTAGAAAAAGGCAGTAGCAAGAATACCGGCCTGAGCATGAGTTAAATTGAACTCTTTCATCATGGGAATCAGAGCCGGGCTTATAGCAATTCGTACCATATAGTTGGTTATCCACCCGAAGACCAAGATTATCCAAACCGTATGATAGTATCTCCATTTCACACCATACACCACTATAGATTTTTTACTTTCCTTTGGAGAACATGTAAGAACTTCCTATTTCCCGAAAGTCTTCTCTCTTTCCTTTAATCTCAACTTATATCGTTGGATTTTTCCTGTGGCTGTTTCTGGGAGCTCTGATATGTACTCAAAGCCTTC
>Ga0180887_108_pt1 | contig 76184 bp, 76 predicted proteins | sample Deesub1362A_J573_FD_124184 | JGI IMG/M metagenome (GOLD analysis project Ga0180887, IMG submission 124184) | Archaeoglobi archaeon JdFR-42 | reverse complement strand
ATCGACTCAAACAACTTCTCTGCTGCAAAGGGAGAGAATGAAGCCTGTTTAAGCTGTCATACTGGATTTGATATAAATTTGACTTTTCAGTATCCGGAATATGTAAATGTGTCAATTTACACAGACGGCAGTTCAACAGATGGATTGCTTTTTCAGATATTAAATGTAGAATTTGGACCAAACAGAAGTTATAACGTCATCCTTAACAGAGAGGGATCCAAGCATACTCTAGTTCCTTTGTCAAATATCACATGTATTTATTGTCATGAGAATATATACAAGGGGGGATTAGGGAGTTCAATAGGTAGACAGCATGCTGGAGATGTGACAGACAAAGGTCAGGACCCAGGTATTCATCAAACAATGCCTGTAGACAATGATTGGTGTATAAGCTGCCACTTTAATCAAACATTTGCCAGCTATTCAGCAGTTCATGTCGAAGAAGTACATGCCGCTGAAAAGATTCGATGCACATCATGCCACTCCTCTCAGGGACCATATCCTCCAGTCAATGAGACTCCTGGTAGGGGACATCATAATTCAACGTATTTCTACCCACAATTCTTGAATTATCCTTCATTAGCCGAAGGTGATATATGCATCTCATGCCACTTGTCTCTAACACATACTTCTTACCTTCCGACAACTAACTGTGGGTGTCACAACTCAGGATATTATATTAATTCCACCATATATCGGGAACCCAAGGCTAATGAAACTACAAACTGGATGACCAGAAATATAAATTAGTTCTATGATAACGATAAAAAACAAGGCTCTTTTAGTGGCATGGAACTGCTAAAAACCTCACTCATTCATTGTCTTTAGTAGTAACTCTTTATATTATCCCTCCATACTGTAACAGGAGTATCAATAGGATAATACCAACAATCAGAATAGCAACATCAATTAAAATCAGTCCTACACCTCTCTTCGACTTTTTCAGAAGATCATGAGCGTAAGGAGATAATTCAGGAAGAGAAGTTTCAAGGGCTACAGAGGAAATGACAGTATCTCTTCTTGTTGGAAGAATGGTCCTATCTTTTTTTCCATGACCACCAGTCCATTCTCCATTTTCCATCAGTGCATCAACAATTTTCTTTTCCTTTTTTTCATCAGGCATACCAATCTACCACTCTTTTCACAAGGGCTTTTACTTTCCCATAGGGTTTTACTGGAATATTTTTTCCAAGAAGTGTTAATGAAAGGGCTATAAAATCTTTTGCAATACCTGATCTCGGTTTTTTTAAAACTACTGGAATCCCGGAACTCCAGCATTTGGAAACCAGCCGAGATTCACGAATTATTCCAGCAATCGGCCCAATCATCCTTTCAGCATATCTCACTGTCTCTTTCTGTCCAGTGTAGCGGTTTATTATTATTCCTTGGGTTTCCAGTCCAGAGATTTCCGCTATTTTCTTCACTTTCTGAGCATCAAGGATAGAAGCTTTTTCAGGATTAACTACAAGAAACACCTGATCTGAACTGAGCATGGGTATCATGGCGTATTTGCTGAGTCCTGCGGCTACATCAATGATAATAAATGAAAAGCTTTTCCTGAGAGTCTGAACAACTTCATTAAATCTATCTAATTTTACTTCTTCCAGTGTCTTAACAGAAGGGGAAGATGGAAGCATATATAGATTATGATTAACGCGGTATGTAGCTTCAACGAGGTATGATGGATCTTTTAGTACATCCAGAATGGTTACAAAAGGTTCATCAAAACCAAAGAAAGTATGTAGGTTCGGGAGAGCTATGTCGCCATCAATGGCAACGGTTTTCCCGAGCATGGATAACGCCACAGACAGGTTTGCAGATATAGTAGTCTTTCCCACTCCTCCTTTCCCTGAACAGATTGCAATGACGGTCATTCCCTGGCCCTTTTTAAGGTTATTTTTAACGATATTTATCCCTTTCTCAATTCGAAACTTTTTTATCAGACAAAAGTAAACTATGTTTATGCGAATCATACTCATCGTATTCGCTCTTATTATCACTATTTCTCCTGTTATTGCGGCAGAATTTAAAAGACCTGGAACCTTCTGGCACGGAAAAGGTGAGCTGTGTTTTGAATGCCATTACAATACCCTTGATTCAAAACAATTGTTTGATAAGTTTTCAGGGTGTAGCTGTCATCAAAGAGATATATGGCAAGATCCGAATGTCCTCAGCTCCAAAAAGCTGTCTGATCTTCATGATTCTGAACCCTGTGTGAAATGCCATATTTCCAGCAAAGCAGAGCTATCTCAAGTATCCATTAGGCAGTATCATACAGTCCATGAAAATATACAATGCCAGAAATGCCATGGGTCCAAGGATATTTCGATCCCAGCAGATACAACCCAGTGTAATTTCTGTCATAAAGGTACACCTCATGATGTCCATAATGAAATATTGGATGAGGTGTGTGTCTTCTGCCATGGAGAGGTAGTTAAAAAGTTCACCCCTGAAGAACTGGAAGGGGTGAAGAGTTCAACTCTCCCTCTAGAGCCAGAAGCTAAAGTAATAAAACAGGCTCCCCCGTCCTTACTGGATATAATCCTTGGGTTTTTGCGGACGTTGTTGGGGTAAAGGGTATGAAATGGGAACTACTTGCATCATCTTTCCTCATCTTCTCACTGGTGATTGCCGGGTGTCTTGATATTAAAAAAGATGAAGAAGCGATTCCAGCTTTCAGGGTCTCTTTCATGCATTATGTGGTTAATGAGACTCATATAATTAAAATAAATAATGTGGAAAAGGTAAATGTAAGTCCATCTGAAATCAAGATGTATAGACAGCCTCCTTTTCCGGGAATACATATCTTTTCTATTTACTCCAAAGGGATCTCTGATAGTGTATACGTTCCAGTAGATGAAGAGGGAGATAATATTACAGTATTTTTTACATATAATCCTGAGAAACTACCTGCCAACGGAGAAAAAGTTGTACTGGTAATTGAAGCAAGAGATGCATCAGGCGAGACATTAGCACGGGATAAGGCTGTAGTTGAATGGTAAAGCCCCTTCCTTTTGTCAGATATGTGTTATGCTCTTCCCCTCCATCCTGGATAGTTCTTGAAAATCGCTACATTTTATTGAAATACCTCAAAGTAACTCCTATCAGGGCAAGAAAGGTAATTAGTAACATAATTTCTATAAATAGTGTTCTATAGTTTCTGTGATACGATAGTCCTTGAAATATGTAATCTTTTCTGGGTGGAAGGGCCAATTTAAAGGCTTTATCTGTCGGGATCAGGCTATTATGGATAAGTCCTCTCTGAATGAGAAGCTCAAGACCCTTTTCCACAATCAGTTCGGGATATCCAGTCCTCTCACTGATTCCTGTTATGGTCTTTTCTCCCAGAATGATGGCCTTCAATACTGTTTTTTCCACCTCAGACAATAACTCATCTTTTCCGGGATTCACCAGTTCATCACCTTATTCCCGTAAGAATATTCTGAGTATTACCAGCACTGCAAATATACCTGCCACCACGACCACTAGTCCTGCTCCTTCTCTTTTCTCCTTAACAGGTGTTGGTACTGGAGTTTCTTTGGAAACTGGTGGTTTCTCTTTTTCTTTTGCAAAGAATACTTTAGAGGGACCATTTTTAATTTCAACTTTGTAAGCCCCTTCCTTGGTGGGGGTATAAGTTAAAGTAATTATTTTCTCTTCTCCGGTATCTAGGGCTACTTTTTCTTTGTAAATTTCTTCTCCATTCACAGTAAGGATGATATCCTCAGCCCCATACCCTCCATTGTTAAATACTTTGAATGAAATCGGGACACTCTTATTGACTTCGGCTATAAAGGCTTGTACTTCTAAATCGCTAATCTTGAATTCCGGTGGGTATTTTAATTCAGATTTTAGTTTAATTTCCACAGATCTGTTCACCCTCGTATCATAAAAAGCGTTATATATCGGATGGCCAGGTTTTGCAGGTTTCCACCCTTTCCATCCATCTAGAATCCTTTTAAGTTCTTGATCTATGGTCTCTCTGATTCCGGAATCAATGAGGCTCCCTGTTGTGTCATCTACTATTATATGACCTCCATTTTCCAAGAAATTTGCTAATTGGGGTGTGATTTTTACATGTTTTCCGACTAGGACCAATATATCAATGTTCTCAGGGATTTCTGGTCCTACAGTGCCCCAAAATGTTATTGGAGCTTTGGAGTCTTCCTCAATCTTTGAGATGATGGCAGGGAGGATTAATTCTGCCCGTTGGTCAGAACCTTTATAAATGGCAACATCTAATTCACCTCTCCCGTTATGTTTTTTCCAGAGGTATGCAAAAATGTTTGTTAAGGTCTTTTCCGCTGCAAGAGCATTGTAGGTATTTTCAGAAAACATCTTGTTAACGAGATCCTGTATTTCCTTCATATCCTGAATATCGTTTTTGATAGAGATGTTTATGGCTCCAAGGATATAGGAGTTGTCACTATATACTATCTCTCCCCCGTTGATAACCTCTCCGACATATAGTTTTTCGTAATTCAGAATGGGCGGTAAAAGGACTGGCATCAAACCATATGTGTATTGATGCCTAGCTCCTGTTGCAATAACCTCTATTGAATGTTTTCCGAGTGGAAGAGGTTTAATCTCCAGTTCTACTTCTTTTGTGCTATAAGGTGGTATTGTAGTTGTTTTGCTCTCACCCTCTTTACGGTCAACCATAAGTGTGAGGGTAACCTCTTTACTTTCACTCTGGGTGTTTAAAATTGTTATTTTAAGAGTGTTGGATACTTTTTCAGGGAGTTCTACAGCTTTTAACTTTCCTTCTACTAGTATAAGGGTATAGGGCGGTTCTGTATTGAAATTCTTGTCTACAGTAAATGTTACACTTTTTTTGACGTATTCTGAGCTCTCTCGGTCCTTAGTGAATATTTTTGGGTTATATTTCCCGAAAAGAGCCTGTTTATAGAGATCAGCATACATTGAGTAAGTGGAAATATCGTCTAGAACATTGAACACGTATACGTCAATTCTGTATTCCCCGTCAATCCAGTTTTCATCTACTGAGATGTTGAATATATAGTAAATTCTGTCTGTATACCCCAGTTCGGTTATTCTTTTACTGCCAGCCCAGACTACATAGTCGTTAGGATCTACCACGATAGCTACAAAATCTACTGCAACAGCTCTGTAATTGTTTATATTTTTCACATCCACATATAGCTGTATTTTTTCACCAGGATTATAGGTATCAACCCATCTTTTGGAGTAAATTCCAAACTCAAATACATTATTGACCAGAGAAACATTAACATCATGAGGGTTTATTGCAGTCACAGGAATAACAGAGATTAAGAAAAAGATTGTTATAGCTAATCCTAACTGGCCCCTCCTGATTTTTTCATTCACGAATTTCAACCTCTCAGTACTTTATATGAAACGTATTTACCCCTGTTTGGTAATGGGTTCTTTCTTTTAAAAAACTTTCTAATTGTAGGCATCAGAGCTGGCAAACAATTGCATCTGAAAAATATGTAGTTGTATTTTAAAATCTTGTTGCATTAAAAAAGTTTTTATTGGAGTGGGTTGAAATTCTGATATATAAAATATGATCTGGAGTGGAGATAGCGAAAAAATGTCTCCATAAAGTATGTCAGGGTGAAGGTGGTTACATGAGATACTTTTTAATTCTGGCTATAGTAGCTCTCGTTTTTTTTATCCTTCTCGGTGTATATGCCGTAGGATTTTCGAGAATCCTGAATGCTAGGAAAGAGTCTGTTTCTATGTTTTTCCAGTCTATCCGGAAGAAAGATCAAATTCGACGGTTTGTTGAAAAAACTAGAGAACATGAGAAATCTAGTGTGGGGTTGATCATCTCTATAATCATCCTCGGTGTTATGTTCTATTTGGCTCTTAGTGGAAAAGTGTTCTGGGTAGTGGTTACATCAGACAGCATGTATCCAGCTTTCGAGAGGGGCGATATAGTGCTCATGCAATCACTGGTTACTGGAAGTGTAACTGAGGGAGATATAATTATGTTCAAAAGGCCGGACTTCCAGTACCCAATTGTTCATAGAGTCCTAAAAGTGATGGATAGGGGAATATATACTGGGGGTGATTCTTCTGGGCCAGATTCATGGGTTATTCAGAATTCAGATGTATTTGCCAAAGCTATACTCATTAGAGATCATCCCATAGTGCTCAAAAAAGTTGGGTTTTACTTTATTCTTGATGCAAGAGAAATGAGAGATATAGGCCCATTTGGCCAAGAATATGCTTTTTATAAAAGACTTGTTCAGACTTTTAAGTCCTACGCTTTGGCTATTGCAATCATAGCCGCATCTATGTATCTCTACCTAGAAGCAAGAAACAGGCGAACATCTCTGTAGGAATTCACAATTTACGGAAGCCATGGTACATTCTAATCAATGTGCTTTTTAGTGATTCAATAAGGAAATTGCCACCCCTGTATCCATCAGTAGGCATTAACGCCTCTTCTGAGAGGTGTCTGGCATACCGGTAATACAGGTATCCATATACCAATGTAGATCCAAGCAATATGGCATTGAGAGTAACCAGTCCAAAAAGGGTTCGGATTATGATGGCTCCTGTAGGAACCAAAAGGATTGGAATTCCTAGGGAGATCCAGGATTCCAGTCGTGTGAATATTCTGAATTCATTGGTGATAAAGACCCACCACAGAACGTACATTAATGTATAGAGATATGCTTCATACCGGATATCGTAGTTCACGAAGAAAAGGTACATCCCAAAGAAGACTAAAACCACAATCATGGATTTAATATAGAATGCTATGAGCCTTATGGATGTTTCACTTCTTGCGAGAGTAAGAGAGGGTGCAATACCCCTCTCTGTGGTATCTATTTTTGTCCGAAGTCTTTTGACCTCTTCTCGCATTTCATCTAGTTTTATACTTGATACAGCAATCGTTTCGAGAATGGGTTTAAGTCTCTCATAAACAATGTTATTGAAAGCGTAATCTGTCATGGCAGAGAGAATTAAAATTCGTTTATAGATCCTGAGGGCTCCTCCAATAATAATGACCGACAGACCTAAAATAATAACATCGAAAGCTAAGTAGACTAAAGGCCTGTTATTATAGAAATCGTTATACAGGGACATCAGGGAAACAAAAAATAAGCCCAGGCCTATGAGGATAAGGATGCCAACAGACAAACGTTCAAAGGGGGACACGTATTTCATCATACATACACTCTCCTTTAGTATAAATAAATATTTTGTATTTTAGAGATGGAACAAAGAATGTGAGTACTTGATACCAAAACAAGATTGAAGAATACAAAACGAAAAGATAAAGTGAGTGAATAATTTATACCCGTAAGTATTTTATCAGATAACCCGTGAAATATTAGATATGAGGAATTGTGGGCAGGCCACTGCTGATTATATTGTAGGCATTATGCTATTTCTTTTTGGAGTCTCATTAATATTTTATTTCTCTCTAAATGTTATCTCTCCCGTAACTCAGGAGTCGTCAAAGAATCAATACCTTGCAGAGTCAATTTCAGAATATATTCTGAACTATCTCCATCAGGACGGAGTGTATAAAACTAATGCGATTAACACGACAAAACTGAACCAATTGCTTGCTATGAATGAAACCAGTCTCTACAATCTCTTCAGTCTTGAAGGAAGTAAAACATTTGATGTAAATATCACTGTGAAAACCTTTTCTAATCCCTATATGGTGGTTGGTGCAGTGGGAAAACCTTACGGAGATCTGGGTAATTTTGGTTACGTTGAACGTCTGGTGGTTGATTATTCCAATCCGGGCAATATATATATTGTAGAGGTGAGAGTATGGTAGATTCTCAGGGTCAGACTTTTACACTAGAAGCGGCGATGACAGTATTACTTATGTTGGTTGTATTAATTTTCCTGATCGAAGCCATTCCTTTGACTCCCCTTACCTCGTCTGCTGCGAATGCTGCTATGGAAAATGCCCTCGAGGTGTATGCTGGAGATGTCCTGAATATACTCACCTATGAACCCCAGTATAACCTTGATAACGTAGGTATTACCTATAATACCAGTATCTTAAAAGAAGCGTTGATTTACTGGGGTGTCCGAGGGGACTCACCGCCCACCATCTATGGTGGAGCAAGTAGTAGGTTCTATAACACTTCCTTCAGTAGATCAGCTAATGGTGTTATTTTGTTAAAGGATATTCTCATTAATGCTTTTGAGACTAGAGGAATAGCATACAATATAGATGTGTTTTACAAGACTATGAATGGTGAAGTTGAAAAACTCGAATTTATTGAGAACGGATACCCATCGGATAATGCTATTGTGGTATCACAGGTGATATTCCTGTATGTTACTGATCCAGGTTTCGAGTATGCCGGAATAACCAATTATATTCCTGACCTAGATGGGAATAGTTCACCTCTCTATAACATTCTTGAGATACGGATGACTGTGTGGAGGATGTAATATGGATGATAAGGGCCAGTTGATGATAATGACAGGTTTCCTCCTTGCAATTGGGCTGGTGATGTTGATAATTATAGCCAATACCATGCTTTTTACATTGAATTTACCCACAACAGAAGAGGTCTCAGAAGGGAAATATGTTGAAAATGTCAATTATCTGATTAAAGGGGCAGCTATGCGGGCTGTAATTGATGCATATACCTATATTTCAACCAAGAATGTTACATCTGAAGAGGCTCTACTACTGGCTCAAAATGAATTTTTATCGACAATAAGCAATCTGGAAGAAATGTACGGTGGGAATTTGAAAGCTCTGGATATTGATCTCGAGTCCCTGAACATAACCATCTCATATATATACACTGATGAAGATGGTAACCCCATCACAGAAGGTAACATAGTCAGAGTTGAACAAGTCACATTTCCTGCTGGAACTATTCTGATACCCATGGATGAAAACCAATACTGGCTCAGAGAGTTTTCGGTAGACAACACAAGTAGATTGAACTTCATGCGAACCTATGGGTTGCTTTATCGAATTCTGAATGACAGAAATGAAACTTCCTCCCCTCTAGATGATTCAGGGATGGATGTAATTGTGTATCGCCTTATTCAGGATCCAAGAGAAAATGCTGTTGACTTTACAGGAATGGATTCGATTAAGCATGAGGTACTGGTGGTTGCTTCTGTACTATATGATCCTAACACAACATTTCAACAAGGGAACATCAATAAGATATGGTCTCTGAAAGGTGGCGTTATTGCCGTCCTTCCGGATCAGCTTGCCAGATCCCACCCTACCCTTGGCATGACAGTAGAGGATCTGATATTGCAGGAAGCTCAGACTATGAATGTAACTCTCCTTGTGGTGAATCAGAGCTTTTCTTACGACTATTCTGTGATGATATATAAAGCTCCAAGACTTGCCGTGTATCCGGCAGAAGGGAGCAACCCAGGTATAATAGAGGGCTATTTCACTGATGCTGGGTTGACCAGCTCGGAATATTCGTTGCTTAATACCAGTGAAATAGAAAGCGACTCCCTAAATAATACGGACATACTCTTTATACCTCATGAAAGTCTGAGCAATTATATGTCAGACTCTACCGCAAGGGCTATAATGAACTGGGTAAGCCTTGGAGGTGTTCTTCACGTTGAGTGTGAAGCGATAGGCAAAGATACCAAAAATATCGATGGGATGGACGATCTTGTAGAAAATGTTGATACCACTCATCCGTGGTATGGGTTCATCGGAGTGAGGTATGATACAAATAAATATGGCAAAACGTTAAACTCTACCGTGGAGGACTGGCCTTTTATCTCAAACACAACCTATAAATTTACGGCCATGTCTCTGGTACAGACCTATACGGACATCCTTCCTCCACGGGGAGGTTCAGTCCCATCTTTTATACTGGGTGGAGGTGGATTGGCCTACAACCCAGATTCGGTAATACTGCTGAACACCAGTAATGATCTCGTTCAGACTTATGTGTTCGCCCCTTTTGACAGTGGGGTGGTAGTGTATCTGGGAGGTCATGATCAGAGCATGGCCGAAGGGAACATTCCTATGCCAGAAAGAGAGATGATAGTATTTGACACCTTTTTCATTTCCAGTATTGTTAAAAAAGTCCCTGTGATCCGGTTACAAGCCTCACTTACCATTAATTTTGAAGATGACGATCTTCAGTTCAGAAAAACTTTAAGCAACATTACTGCTGTGTCGAATCCCCTTCTTGCATCCCTCGCAGGATATGCAACAGGAGGTACTTCCAATCCAGTCTTTCCTGAGCCCGAGTTTGTGGATCCGACAAATGGAGGATTAATCTCAGGAACTTACACAGTCCTTGTAAATGCAACTGGAACTCAAGTCATTTTAGGGGTGGATGGAGATCCAGTTGGAAATATGGTCTACAACGGAACATCTGGTTTATGGGAGCTAGATTTGAATACCACTCAGTGGATGGATGGAGAGCACATCCTAAAAGCTATAGCCAGTGATGGCAATAATACAGCGTGGACACAGATTTCAGTCACTTTTCAGAATGGCATCGGTGGAGGAGGGGGTGCAGGATTTGAAGCTGAGTTGAAAGTTGTTGAAAATCCTGGAGAATATGAATTTCAGTTGAATAATCTCAGAATGGCAGATACAGGTCAATTGATCCAAGGAGCTAATGTTACTTTTAAATTGTATGCTCAGATTGTAGATGATAATAACCTTATTTTCACGGGAAATGATGTGACCGACAGTAATGGTTTTGCATCTGCTACCTACAATGGCAGTCTAGACCCTAATGCAACTTACTTTCTGATAGCGGATGTCGTGTATAATGGACAACTACAATCTTTCATACTGGAGTTTTCTCCTGAAGTAGGGAATCAAACAGGGAACTTCATAATCGAGGATTTTAAAATCAAGGATCTGAAAGATGAAAATGATAATGGGAAGGTGGATAAGTTTAAGGCTGAGCTAAAAGGTTTAAGTTGGGAAAATGGTACGAAAATTGAAGGTGCTTCAGTTACTTTTGAGGTGTTCGATGAATACAACAACTCTATTTCTGACGCAGTGGTTAAAACGACCAACAATAAAGGAGATGCAAAGACCACTTTCGAATATCCGAATTCATTAAACGTTGAACTGATAGATGATGAGGTGTATTATGTAAAAGCCACGGTGGTGTATAATGGATATCAAAAGATCTTCTACAAATATTTCTCACCATAATGGGATCACAACAACAGTAGAAACATTATTTCTCCTATCAATTTCTGCCATACTAGTGGCAATCGTCCTTTTGAATTTCTATGGTTTGCAAAAATCTTTACAGGAGACGTCTTCTCTCGATCAAGCATATAGCATAGGAGCCAAGATAACAGGGGACATATATTCAATTAGTCTATCAGAGGGAGATTTTGCAAAAAAAGAACTCATGATACCGGATAGAATAGGAGGGGAACAGTATCTGATTCTCCTTGTCAATGACTCTTCTCCTGAACTGGTTATACAGTATCGGTTTGGAGAGGCTAGGATACCAATAAGCCCTTCTATAAAAGTAATTAATTCTTCTGCGACCAGTTATGATGCATATCTCGTGATGAACAATAGTACGATAGAGGTGAAAAATGAATAAAAGAGCTGTTTCAACCCAGATCGGAATAGTATTGATGCTTAGTATAACAATTCTGGCCATAGGTCTGATATACACAGGAGCGTATCCGGCTATTAAGAATTATATCGTTATAAACCATCAACAAGAAGTGGTCTCGAGTTTTCAACTCCTACGTTCATCTCTGATGAAAATCACATCCATTGGCATACCTTCCAGAGTCATAGAGACAAAGACCTATGAAGGGACATATACAATAAAACCCACAGGCAATATTACTGTAGGCAACCAAACTATTCAGATGTATTCTCTGGTATATGAAAATTATCCCTTCTATCTCGCCATGGAGAATGGAGCTCTATTTAGAAAAACCAATGGTAATTATACCATTCTTGAACCACCTCTCATTGTAACATCAGGCAATACCACCATAGTAGCCGTAATAGAGTTATATGGCGATTTGGCTACAGCAGGCAAAGGGGTTCTGAGAATCCGGCTGAGCAATCTTGAAAACGTCAGACAGAACATAACCACCAACAACACAATTGTGGTCCAGTCCTCTCATGTGGATGCATGGAAAGATTTCTTTGAGTCTGCCGGTTTTCAAATTCAGAGTTATGATCATGCTAACGGAACAGTGATTGCGAAAATGAATACATCTGACATGTTTGTTGTAAAAGTGGTCCCTGTACGAATGGAATTTTTGCGGTGATGGTAATGGATGATAGAGGTGTGTCTGAGACAGTTGGATGGGTGATTGGATTTGGTATCCTTCTCACTGCAGCAGTGTTCATTTTCCTGATAGTCTCTCCTCAAGTCTTGAGTACATCGGATAGAGTTACAGAAGAAATTGGAAAAGTAGAGATGACCATGCTGGATTACACAGGGAGCAAGGTCTCTCTTGGTGATGTCCCAGCTCAGTATGTGAGATTCAACCTCAATGGAGGTTCATTGAAAGCTGAGACAGGTGGAAATCGACTTATTGTAAATATAGTTCTTCAAAATAATACAAAAATTACAGTGTATAACGATAGTATAGGTAGAGTTGTATTTCAGAAAAATGAACGGAAAATCGGATTTGAAGGTGGTGGAGTGTGGTTACTGGATGGAGACAATTCCCTGATGATCTCGTCTCCTGAATTTCATTACCGGATAGATACTCTGACTCTCCCGATAGTAAAAATAGTTAATAATTTTACGGTAGCCGGTATGGGAAAGGTAACAATTCCCATTGTAAAAAATGGAACTGTGGTGTATTATCCGAACACCACTCTGGATCCAAACTTTGTGAACCCGGTATCGTGTAGTTACGTTGAGTTTAAAATAACCAGTGAATTTTATAAAGCATGGGCAAAGTATGCAGAAGAGAGAACTTCTACCAATGTGACAGCTATTTATGATAATAATAAAACCGTCGTGCTGGTAATGACTGCTACTTATCGGGGTGCTAAGATCCCTCTCTCTCAGCTGGTTGAAGGAGTTCCACTTGGAAAAATTAACTCAAGTGATACCACTCCTATCAATACGTTTATTCTCAGTTTTGAAGGCTTAAACCAAGATTTAAACCTGCCCCTTTACACTGATACTGGATCTTATGAGCTATGGATAGCCTTTAAGAAGACTGGAGGAGGAAATACGGTAGATTATCTTGTGGTAGCCTACGTAGATAAAATTAACAACAAATATGAGTCATGGGTCTCAACTCAACCCATCCCATGGGATACTTCTGATAGTCTAGAAGTAAATATGCTTAACAACAGCATTTTGATGGAATATACAAGGCAGTTGCATGGAGTGAACATTCCCAGTATAACAGGAGGTTCTACTTTTTCGGATCCCACATGGACATGGAATAATGATACATATGTTCAGGAAGAGCTGAATAATGTTAGTGGGGAATTTAATGAGGGCAAAATTCTCGGACTTGGAGATGTTATCCAGCATTATTTCTGGGTTCTTGCAGTCCAGACTGACCAGCAGATTATATTGAAAAAACCAAGTGGACAGCAGTATAAAGGATATAGCGAGACGGACTCATGGATTTTATTTGATGCTAACCTCCAGTCCCCATATATAACTTATCTACATATCAATGAACATCGGATTCGGATCGGCGAGTAAGAAATTAAGGAACCCTTAAACTGTGATTTTATAGGATCTCTTTTAACTGTTTCAGGGGCTTTTCGAGATCTCCGTCCACATCCAGAGGTAATCCTATTTTTTCAAAAATGACTCCTCTTTTTTCCATCTGTTCCTCAAGCAACTCCATGAATACTCCTGGTCTCTCTACGATTCTGTATTCAAGATGTCTCGGCTCTCCATACCACTCTTCATTGAGTCCAGTCAGGTTAATTCCACAGGAGGGGCTACCATCGATACCTATCAATAAAATTTTGCAACCCATTTTATGAAATTCCTCAATCTGGTCAAGAACCGGTTGAAGAATCGAGAGAGAATGTCTTCGGTAGGCAGGGTTGTCATACTGGTTTCTGACCTGCCACCAGCGACTCATCCCCATATATGTGTTTTCAGGGCATGGAAGCTGAAGAAATCCATACCCGTTTTCTATAAGGGTGTTAACGATCTCTTTCACAACTCCTTTATACCGGGCATATTTTGCAACTTTAGCGTTCTGGTTAAGAATACAATGAGCTACTACTGCTACTTTATATCCTCTTTCGTCACCCATTTCCATAATGTTCACCTTATTTGAGAGTTATTCGTATGCAATAAATCTTTTATTAGTGGAGTTATTTAACATTTAACGTGGTTATGGAATGGAGACTTCTTGAATTGGGTCCAGTGGATGGATATACCATGACCAGCCTGATTTCTGCTATTGGGGATAATCTTGGGAAGAATACTCTCCTTTTTTGCCATCCTGAAAAGCCCTTTGTTAATGTTGGATATCACCAAGAAGTATGGAAAGAGGTGAATGTTGATTTTTGTATAAGGAAGGGTATCCCCATAGTAAGGAGACCTCTAGGTGGAGGAACGATTGTAGATGGCCCATGGGAACAGGATTTTTTTATTTTTGTAAAACGAGGAGAGATAAGAGGGACGGTAAAGGACTTTTATCAGAAGTACCTCTATCCAATAGTTGCAGCTTTGCAGTTTTTTGGATTGATGGCAGGACTAAAAGGGAACGATCTTATTGTCAGAGATAAAAAAATTGGGGGAACAGGAGCAGTGGATACAGAGAAAGCCAGAGTTCTTGCAGGAGATATATTACTGGATCTGGATATCGATATGATGACTCATGCCATCAATGTTCCAGATGAGAAATTCCTTGACAAGCTGGCAGGCTCTATAGAGGAATGGCTCACATCCTTGAGGAAAGAAGGTCTTACTATGGGTAGAGCGGTATTGAAAGAGTGTATAGTTAACGAATTCCAGAGACGGTTGGATATAGAATTTTATTCGGGAAATTTAACCTCAAAAGAAGAGGGTGCATTAAAAAAACTCGTTGAAGACAGGCAGAAGAAAGACTGGATATTTTGTATAGATAATAAAAAACAGAGAAAATTGGATGAAATCAAGAGAATCAAGATTAGTAGAGGAGTATATCTAGCGAAAAAGGATTTCAAATTTTCCAAGTTGGTTAGTATTATGGTCTGTGTAGGTGAAGGGGAGTTACTGGACATTTCGCTGACAGGAGATTTCTTTGTGATCCCACCAGCGGGAATAGAGGCGGTTGAGGAAGCTCTAAAAGGAACCAAACTGGATAGAGAAAGTCTGATTGAAAAGATACGAGGAGTTATAAAGGAGTCAAACATCAACATAATTGGGTTTACTCCAGAGGAACTTGCTGAGGCTATTGCTTCATTGAGTTGATAGTGCGATTTATCACATTTTGGGGTTGAAGAACAAGTATTGACTTGAAGTTGGCAGCTGAGATTGTAGATGGCAAGGTAGCTAATTCATATTTCGTCAATTTAATTCGATTATAAGTTTACAGTTGTTATTAATTACTGAAAGATTTATATATATGAAACATTGTTTTACATTGTGATATAAATGCCAGTAGTGAACATCTATATGTGGGAAGGGCGACCTATAGAGGTGAAGAAGGAAATTATTAAAGCAGTTACAAAAGATATTGCAGAAATTCTGGGGATTGATCAATCATTGGTGACTGTAATTGTAATGGATGTGCCCAAGGAAAGCTGGGGTGTCGGTGGCATTCCAGGCGATGAGCTTAAATAGTTTTTCAAATTGTAATCGAGAAAATGATAGATGAAGCGACCCAGAAAGTAGATAGTAGAAATTTTGAAATAAAATCCATAAAGAGAGCTGCTGAAATCCTTGAGTGTTTTAGTGTGCAGCAACCGGAATTGAGCATTAGTGAAATCGCAAGTATGCTTAATCTTCCTAAAGGCACGGTGTCAAGATACCTCTCAACGCTGAAATCAGTGGGTTTTGTCGAACAAGATACGAACTCATTCGTATACAGACTGGGTATCAGGCTTTTTCAGCTCGGAAAAGTTGTAGAGAGTCAGATGGATCTAAAAAAGATTGCTGCACCTCATCTCAAAGAATTGGCAGAGAAATCTGGAGAGACCGTTTTCTTAGCCATAATAAGGGGTAGCAATGTGATTTATGTTCATAAAGAACGCTCCAATAGAGCCATGAGTATGAGCTACAATGAAGGTGAGACATGTCCTATGCATTGTACAGCTTTAGGTAAGGTAATTCTCGCTTTTCTGCCAGAAGAGCGTTCCAAGCAGATAATACAGGATATGAAACTAGAGAGATTTACTGAGAATACTATTACTGATCCGATAAAACTTGAAGAGGAGATCAGACAGATACGCTCTCAGGGATATGCCATTGATGATCAGGAGTTGGAAGAAGGGTTACGGTGCGTCTCAGCACCTATTTTTGATGATAGGGGTGTCATCATAGCCTCAATAAGTATAGCGGGTCCTGCGACTAGGTTGAGATTGAAAGATATGCCCATTTTTATTAAAATGGTTACCGAAACAGCAAAGAGAATATCTCAACGTTTGGGATACACAGGTTGAATCTTTGTTAGAAAGGTAAAAGTATCTTTTTGAAGCATTTTTAAATAGCTGGTCTCACCACCCCTAAGAATAATTTATAGCAAATTCTTAGAGTATTTTCATATAACTAATATATAAAAATACTAATTCTTGCACCGAAACTAATATATAGACGTAGATAATTAAAGTGTTTGAATATGTGAAAACAGGTTTCAAATTGTGAAACCCAAGGGGGATAAAGATGTGGCTGGAAACCAAATCGATTGTAGTACTAAAAGAGTTTTACACAGTATGTTCACGGATCATCTCCCTTGCATTTAAGTAGAATATGGAGGAGGTTTGGTATATGTCGGATAAACCTGAAAGGGGGGATACGGCTTCTGAAGAAATTATTGAGTTGAGATCGTGGAGGTATCAGATTTTTTTGATTATAGTTGGTTTAGCAGGTTGGGCGTTAGTCTCATATGACATGAATCTCTCCACAGTCATGTTGCCGTTGATTACTGAGGATCTTAACATGGGCCCTAAGGAAGTAGGGATCTATGGGATGATTCTCTATATTGCGTGGCTTATAGCATTGCTATCTATGGGACCAATGATTGATTATTTTGGACGAAGGTTTATGTATATGGTCACCCTTACATTAACTGCTGTGTTTACTGCTTTTACTGGTTTTGTTCAGAGTTTCTGGCAGTTTGCTTTTGTTAGGGGGGTTGCTTCTGGAACAGGCGAGGTTGAACAGGCTGTTGGACCTTCACTAACCATAGAAGAGTTTCCTGCTAAGTGGAGGGGAACTTTATACGGTTTTGTTCAGGGCGGATATCCTCTAGGGTACTTCCTGGCGTCTGGAGTAGCTCTACCCTTTGTTCCAATACTAGGTTGGCGATGGGTCTTTTTACTGGGTCTTATCCCATTAGTTATGGTTATCGTAGCTCGAAAGTGGGTTAAAGAGCCTGATAGATTCGAGAAGGTTAAGGAAATTAGAGATGCTATCAGACGAGGGGAAGTAGAGCTAGCTGAAAATCTAAAAAAGAAATATGCTCGGCTTGTTAAAGCTGAAGAACTGGAAAAGTTTACATATAAGCAAGCATTTGGAATAGATACCCGGCGTTTAGTCCTTGTAGGCATTTTCACGGTGTTTTTGAACTCGGTGAACTGGCCTGTGATTGATGGTTTTGTCGTTTACTGGCTTAGTGAATTCAAAAACTGGTCTTTTCAAGACGCTGTTACCCTTGTTTTGCTAGGTAGTGCAGTAATCTACGTATTTTATGTGTTTTGTGGATTTCTGGGAGATATTGTAGGACGCAGGGAAATGATAGCCGCTGGAGGCATACTTTCAGGGCTCTCAGTCATAGGAATGACAGTCGCAGAGAGTTTTTGGCCAATGACACTATTATGGATTGGTGCGTTTGTTGGAAATGGAGCATGCGTTTGGGGTGCAGGAATGACTTTCTGGACTGAGAGTGCTCCAACAAGAGCTCGAGGAACCATCTTGAGCATAATTCTGGCAGCCATGGCTGTAGGAGCTATAGTAGGAACAGGATTGTTTGGCCTTCTTACTGAGGCCGTAGGCGGAATTCAAGCTTGGGTATATATTGGGGCCATTCCCGCGTTTATATGGACAGTAACCGTCTTGCTTGCAAAACGTGTGAAGCCTGGTACTGAACTAGAAGAAATCGCTCGATAGTTCGCTCACAATAAAATTTCAAAAATGGAAGGGGAGTATATGGAAGAAGAAAAAGAGCTATTAGATAATCTTACCCAGACAGTTATAAAGGGGGATAGATTCAAATTAAAAGAGCTGGCAAAAAGAGCGTTAGATGTTGGAATTACACCAGAAAAGGCTATTGAAGCAATCACAGAAGGTATGCGAGAAGTGGGAGAAAAATTTGAAAGATTCGAGTATTTTGTCCCGGAAATGCTGCTTAGTGCTCGAGCTATGAAAGAGGCATTGGAAATCCTGTTACCAAAGGTAACCATAAAAAGGGAAGTCACAGGAAGGGTGGTTATAGGCACAGTTAAAGGTGATATTCATGACATCGGAAAAACTCTCGTAAAGACCTTCTTTGAAATAGGGGGTCTGGAAGTAATTGACTTGGGTGAAGATGTATCAGAGCATCAGTTCTTGGATGCTGTAAAGAGAGAAAAGCCAGATATTCTCGCCATGTCTGCCCTTCTCACTTTTACTATGCCAGAAACAGAAAAAGTTATTCAAACTCTAGAAAATGAAGGTGTGAGAAAGAATGTGAAAATAATTGTAGGAGGAGCACCCATAACTCAGGAGTTTGCAGAGAAAATCGGTGCTGATGGTTATGCTCCCAACGCTTCTGAAGCATTGAAATTGGTTGAAGGGTTATTAAAAGTAGGGGGTAAAAGAAATGCCTGAGGATATGACCTCCCTTGAGAGGGTGCAAGCGGCATTGAATTTTGAAGAGCCAGATAGAGTTCCTGTATTTCCACTCATTCATTTCGCTAGTTCTAAAATTGGTGGAATGAAGGTTAAAGAGTTTGCTTCAGATGGAGAAAAGATGGCAAGAGCTTTAATTACTGCGTGGAAAGAATTCGGATATGATGGAGTACATCCAGGAGTCGATGTTGTAATAGAAGGAGAAGCTCTGGGCAGTGTGACAGTACAGCCAGAAAATGCAACTGCATATGTTAAAAAACCAGCAATTAAAGAGCCTGAGGATCTGTACAAGCTCGATGTACCAGATCCTCTGAGGGATGGAAGAATGCCAGTGGTAGTTAAGGCTACAGAGATTTGCTCAAAAGAGATTGGGAACAGAGTATACATAGCAAGTTGGATTATGGGGCCATGGAATTGTGCAAGTCAGACCAGAGGTGTAGAGCAACTGATGTTCGATATCTATGATCGGCCTGATTTCATAAAAGAACTGCTGGAGTTTACCACTGAAGTGGGGTTTGAATACGGTAGAGCCCTGATCGACGCTGGAGCCAATATGGTTCCAATGGGTGAAGCGTTATGCTCTCCTAACTTCATTTCACCCAAACATTATAAAGATCTGATCGTTCCATATCAGAAAAAACTGGTCAAAAAGCTGAGAGATTATGGTGCTGAAGCTACACTAGTTCATATATGCGGAAGAATTCAACCCATACTTGGTTATTTTAAGAGCACCGGAGCTACAGCCATAGATGTAGACTATATGGTTGATATGAAGGAGGCCAAAGAAAAATCCGGTCTTGCAGTAAGGGGAAATCTTAACCCTGCAGGAGTTTTACTCTACGGAACACCAAAAGATGTAGAAGAAGAATGTAAGCGGGTCATCCAGATTGCCGGTTCTGGTAGTGGGCTGATTTTGGGATCTGGATGTGATGTGGCTTTAGAGACTCCGCCAGAAAACATTAAAGCTATGGTTCAAGCAGCAGAAAAATTCGGGAGGTATCCTCTAAAGCAGGAGGAAGTTTAATGGCCAGGATACGATGGCTTGGACATCCTGCAGTTGAAGTAATAACAGCAGTTGATGAACACATTTTTTTTGACCCTTGGATTACTGGTAATCCTGTATGTCCGATCAAGTTAGAGGATGTAAAAAAGGCGGATGTGGTATGTGTAACTCACGGACATCCCGATCATATAGGGGATGCTCTAGAGATAGTCAAATTAACGGGTGCAAAACTGATATGCTCCCCTGAAATAGGGTTTTATGCAGATAAAAAAGGATTAAAGTACGATGAAGCCTCCTACCCTCTGGATATTGGTGGTTCAGTTACTATAGGTTCTGCAACTATCCATATGACTTACTCTAACCACACATCAAATCTGTGGGAAGAAAACAAGCTGATTGCCGCTAGTGGTTCATGTAGCTATGTCATCGAGCTGGAAGAGGGAGTTAGGATCTTCTTTGCTGGAGATACTGGTCTTTTTAGCGATATGAGGCTAATAGGAGATCTTTACAATCCTCAAATAGCAATTTTACCCATTGATGGTCGGTACAACATGGGCCCAAAGCTGGCTACTATCGCAGTTCAGTGGATACGCCCGGAGGTGGTGTTACCGATTCATCATGGGACATACCCTGAGATGAGACAGAATCTCTCTGATTTCGAGTTAATGATAAAAGAAAGAGTACCGGGAATAAAACTGGCAGCGTTAAAACCAGGAGAGAGTTTCGACTATCCTTAATTCTGGATTTTATATAGGAGGTGAGAGATGTTTCAGTTTGAGGCATCACAGATGGAGGTTAAAATAGGAAAGATAACTTTTGGAGGAGTTCCAGGTAAGAATCCTACAGTGTTAGTAGGCACTATTTTCTATGAGGGTCATGGTATTGTTGAAGATTGGAGAACTGGAAAATTCGATCTAGACAAAGCTGAAGATAGGATCAATAGGCTTTTGGAGTTAAGTGATAGGACTGGAAATCCAACGATAGTAGATATATTTGGGGGAACGCCAGAAGCGATAAAGCGGTATATTGATTTCGTGTTAGAGGTGTCTGATATGCCTTTTTTTATTGACAGTTCTGATTCTCAGACATTAATAGAGGGGATCAAACATTCTTCTGAGATCGGAGCTTCTACTATGGCAGTGTACAACTCCATTAACTACAGGAGTAAGCCTGAAGAATTGGATGCAATCAGGGACTCAGATCTGGGTGCTGTAGTGGTGGCAGCAACCAATCCATATGACCCAACAGTTGAAGGGAGACTAGAGCAACTCTCTACGTTGATAGAAAAAGTCAAGTCAGTAGGAGTTGATAGTATACTTGTAGATGCTTCTATGATCGACGCCCCTGATTTGGGACCCGGTTCAAAGGCCATTTATGAGATAAAAAATCGTTATGGCTATCCTTCTGGGATCGGGTCTGCCAACTTTGTTGAACTATGGAGAAAAAAGGAGAATATTGATAAGAGTGTATTTGAGTACTGCAAAACTTGTGGTATTCTATTTCCCGTGCCAGCAGGAGGAGCTGATTTTATAATGTATGGGCCAATTGAGTGGGCAGAACAGGTATATTATGTTGCTGGTTTGTTTGATGCTTTCTTGGGTTATACTCTAAAGTTAGAAGGAGTCTTACTTGGGGATACTCATCCTTTAGTTAAATTATTTATGTATACTCCCTAAGGTATCTGGAAGAGAGTTTGTAGTTAATAGAAGAAAGCTAAAAAACAGACATAAGGAGTCTCGGAGGTTTATATCATGGAAAGTGAGGGTATATCTGGTGTATTTGCTCCAATTCCAACCCCTTTCACTGAATCTGGTGAGTTAGATGAAAACGCCTTAAAAACTTTGATTAGACGTTATGAAAAAGCTGGTATAGATGGGCTTCTCATCCTTGGGACTTCTGGAGAATTTGTCATGTTAACAGAGGAAGAGAAGAGAGAAGTGATTGATGTTGTTATAGGAACCAGAAAACGATTGCAGATTGTTGTGAATACTGGCACACCATCGACAAAAACTACAATAGAACTTACAGAATATGCAAGAGATGCAGGAGTTGATGCAGCTTTAGTTGTAGCTCCTTATTATTACCGGTTTAGTGCTGAGGGAATTATTAGTCATTTTACCTCTGTAGCTGAAAGAGTTGAGATGCCTGTAATAGTATATAATATCCCAGGTTTCACTGGAAATGCTTTGAATTCAGATATTGTTCATAAAATTTCAAAGGAGAGTTATATTTGTGGGATAAAAGATAGTTCGGGAGATCCATTATTGCTTTCGGAGTTTATAGAAGTCTCTTCAGATAATTTCACTGTGTTTTGTGGATGGGACCCCTTGATCAGTTATGCTTTGCATTTAGGAGCAAAGGGAATTATGGTGGCAAGCGCTGTTATTGCGCCAGAACTCTGCTTAAAAATGTTTAAAGCAGCAGAAAGGAAGGAATGGGAAAGGGTTGCGAATTATCAGCGTCGAATCAACTGTATAGCGAGGGCTATTTTTACGGGAACATTTCCTACAGGTCTTAAATATTCTCTCAGGTTATTGGGTTTCCCAGGTGGATACTCCAGAATGCCTATTGAGCTTTTGACTTATAGGGAAAAAGAGAAAATTAAAATTGAGCTTGAAAAAGCTGGAATTCTACAAAAATAAACACTATGCTATATATATACCTGAGTTCAACTAATTTCCTTCTGATTGGCTATTGTATTGCCTTTATACAGCTTTTATTTATGAGTATATGTTTGGTTATTAGGACTCTATATCTTTTATGAATTGTGCTATTCTAACAGCTTCGAGGGTTTCTGCAACATCGTGAGTCCTGATTAAATGCGCTCCGTTAATCACAGCTACAACAGTAGCAGCCAGAGAACCAATTAATCTGTCTTCTGGTCTATCTTTACCTAAAATTTTTCCAATAAATGATTTTCTGGATACTCCCACATAAACTGGTTTTTCCAGCTCTCTGAGATCTGTCAGATTTTTTAAAATCAAAGCATCCCATTTATACCAAGGAATTCCCTTTTCTCGAAAAAATCCAATTCCAGGATCTATCGCCACATCGTTAATTTCAAATTTTTCGGCTATTTGAAGACTCTCCTCAAGAGCCTTTTTAACTCTCTCCATAGGGGAACCGTCTCTGTTTTCTGTTTCCCATGCCATGAGTATGGCAGGCACACTCCAATCAGAAACGATTTTTGGGAGGTCTGGATCGATTTTAAATCCACTCACGTCGTTGATAAGATCCGCTCCTGCTTTTAATCCCTGTTCCGCAGGATAGGCTCGCTGAGTATCTATACTTACCGGGACGTCAACAACTTCTTTTATAGCTCGAATAGCTGCAGTTACCCTCTCTGCCTCCTCTTTCTCGGAAATTCTCGTTTCTTTGTAGGGTGCTGTGGACATTCCCCCAACATCCAGCATATCTGCTCCATCAGCTACCATTCTCTCTGCTTGCTGTATTATTTCATTTTCTTTGGATACCACAGAGCCTTTGTAAAAGGATTCAGGACTAACGTTGATAACACCAGCAATACGAACTGGTTCTCCATCTCCCACTTTAATACCAGCTAGATTCCCCCGAATCAACTTAATATCAGTACTTGCCATAGATTGTCCATCCCCTTTTAGCGATCCTAGAGATTTTGTAGTTCAGATCTCTTCCACTGCTATTTCCCCTGGTTCGTCATCAAAATCTTCTTGATTTAAAATAACAACATAATCAGCAGAATTTTTCAGAGCTGAAGATAGCCCAGGTTCAGCACCAAACACGATGGTCTCTTTACCCATTTCCATAGCTTTGTTAAGAATGGGTTTAAAATCGGCATCTCGAGTAACCAGAGCAATGACATCAATGGAATCATTGTAAATCAGTTCCATTGCTTCCACTGCAAGACGGACATCCACATCTCCTGATGTTATGATGGGTTCAAATCCCTGATTCTCCACTGCCTCAACCAGTTTTTCGGAAGCATACTGATTCAGAAATACTTTTCCGACCTTAATGTCCCCGAAATCATGAAGGAGTTCTCTTATCTCTTCCAGGTTTATCTGAAACTCTTTTCGAAGCATATTGGGGCCATCGACCAGAAGAGCGATTTTTTTACTATCTTTATCTTTTTTAGAAGATAGATAGTTTTTTATTCTCTGGAATCTGTCAATCCTTAATCTTCGTTTAATCGCCATGGACATTACCTTTTCCTACAGTATTTTACTTGATTTTTAGTTCTTATATTTTAAATATCTTACTTACGTTATTCAGAACTGCTTGGCAGATCTCTTCATGAGGGTATCCAGTAATGGATGACAGTACCTCAACGGAATCCCACAGATATGCAGGTTCATTTCGTCCTCTCCGGGGAGATAGAAACGGACTGTCAGTTTCTAGTAACAGATAATCCATATTTATTTTTTCAGCCAGCTTCTTGTGTTTTTCAGAAAAACAGATCATGGTGGATATGGAGATGAAATACCCTGAGTCCTCAAACATTTTCATAGTTTTGATGTCACCACTGAAACAATGAAATACTACAGGTATATCTGTGTTCTTAACCATTTCGTACGCTTCTCGTTCAGAGTCTCTTGCATGCACCACAAGGGGTTTTGATACTTCTCCAGCCAATTCAATCATTCGTTCAAAGACCTGTTTTTGTCGGTTTTTCTGGGAGTTATCCTTTACATGATAATAATCCAATCCCACTTCTCCAACAGCTAGGATAGCATCTTTATGATCTCTTATCTGGGTTTCTATCCATTCTAGTGGGGATGAGTCTATTCTGGTAGGTCCGAGTCCAAGAGTAGGATAGATATTGCTGTAGGTATCTGCAAGCTCAATTGTCCTCTGGTTTGAATAAAAATCATATCCTGAGTTGATAATGGCAAATATACCCGAGATCTTGGCTCTTCGGATAACTTCAGCTCTATCCTCATTGAAAGCTTTGAAATCCAGATGACAGTGTGTATCAATTAGTTCTATAATATCCCCTCTCTTTATTTCTGGTTCATTTCCTCATTTTTTTGAGTACAATCATTCGGTTAATGGCGTTTACCAGGGCTTCTACAGAGGCCATAACTATATCGTCTCTTGCAGCTCTTGCAGTAAAGGTATTTCCATCGCTATCTTCCACTCCTATGAAAACTTCTGCAAGAGCGTCAGAACCTCCAGTGATTGCCTCGATTTTGAAGTCAGTCAGGCGAATAGTATCACCTACAAGTTTCTGAACAGCCCTTAAAGCGGAGTCAACAGGTCCCACTCCTGTTGCCGACTCTACCATTTTCTTTCCATGAACTACAGCATTAACCACAGCTGTAGGGGTGATTTTGTTGCCTGTTATGACGGTAACTTCGTTAATTTGTATTGCTTTTTTGCTGCTCTCTACATCTCCGATCACGACTTCTGCAATGGTAAACAGGTCAAGATCAGTGACTTTTTTACCCTTATCACCCAGTTCTTTTATCCTTTCTACTATCTCGTTCAGATGTTCTGGAGTAACAACGTAACCGTAATCTCTCAGCAACTTTTCTATAGCATGTTTCCCTGCGTGCTTTCCTATCACCAGACGTCTTCGATGCCCAACCATTTCAGGAGTCATAACTCCAGGTTCAAAGGTATCTGATTTGATTATAACGCCATGGGTATGGATTCCAGACTCATGAGAAAAAGCGTTCTCTCCTGTGATGGGTGTGTTAGGCGGCATCTTGATTCCGCTCAGTCGCTCAATCAACCTAGAGGTTTCCACAAGGTACTCTGTCCTGATGGAAGTTTTTATACCTTCAAGAGAATGCAGAATCATCACAACTTCAGCCAGATTAGCGTTTCCAGCTCTCTCTCCTAGTCCATTAATGGTGACCTGTACTTCATTGGCTCCTGCCTCGACCGATACAATGGAGTTGGCTACAGCCAGTCCGAAATCATTGTGACAGTGAACATCTATTGGGACTGACAATGTTTTTCTCAGCTCTGAAATAAGTTCGTGCATAGAAGTAGGAGTGGCAATTCCCACAGTATCTGGGACGTTGATAATATCCACTTTACTGTCTTCAACTGCCTTAAAAATCTCTTTGAGATAGTTTATATCAGTTCTTGTTGCATCCATGGCAGAGAACATGGATTGTAATCCATGGTCTTTCACGTACTCGATCATACTGACCGATATGTCTATGATCTCTTTTCTGGACTTTTTGATGGTATGTTCTCTCTGAATGTCTGATGTAGACACGAACACGTGGACCAGATCTACGTCGCAATCGATACATGCATCCACATCTTCTTTGACCACTCTTGCAAGGCCACAGATTTGAGCAGATAATCCGAGTTTGCTGATAGTTTTGACTGCTTCCAGTTCACCTTTTGAGGCTATTGGAAATCCAGCCTCAATGATATCTACTCCCAGCTTATCAAGCTGTCGGGCAATCTGTATTTTATATTCCAGTGGGAATGATACACCTGGAGTTTGTTCCCCATCTCTCAGAGTCGTATCAAAAATTTTAACTGTTCTTTTCTCGATTTCAGACACCTTTTTCCTTTTGAAAAACCTGAAGGAGTATCCTGTTTAAATAAATTATGGTAGTCACATCATCTCAACATCAAAAGACTCTGGAACAGAAACCTGAAGAAACAGAACTCTAAAACCTGTGTTATATGCTGCTGTCACAGCTTCTGCATCTTTATCTGAGTCCTCAATGACTATTTTGCACAGAGTCGTCCTCTCTCCGTTAATCAGATAGTCGAAATCTTTTCCATAGAGGGTGAGAAAATCAACCAGTTTTTTAAGATCAGAGTATTTTCTGCAAAAATGTAAAGTCCTTTCTGCTGAGTTCTCCACAAACCAGTCTTTGCTTAAATAAGGATAAGCCTCATATTGTTGATCAACTGATTTAAGGGATCTTTTAATTGCAGCTCCCTTCTCTTTTAAGTTTGTGAATTCCAGTTTTTTCCCCTTCAAAAACTCTTCTCCTACAATATTGGCAACCTTTCTCTTGACTTCTGTGCTTATCCCTACATGCATAGGAAGAGATAAACTTTCAATGGATATATTAATTTTCTTCATTTTCACTCTTACACCCAAAAAGATTTCTAATATGAATAGCAACCCCTGCAGTATGGATGTCTCTCTCGGGCTCTGGTCTGGGGATCCCAGTGTTTTAAAGGCAATTAAAGAATTACTGCCTGATATGGATGTCTGGATCCGAGAACAACTTCTAAAAGGTGAACCCATCTCATTGTCAACTATTGCTGCTCTCAAGCGATCAGGAAATCTAAAAGGATGTATAATTTCTCCTTTTTATAGACCTCTGCCTGTATTGGCAGCATCTGCTTTGACCCTTTCAGAGATATCAGAGAGTTTTAATGTAGTGTTATGGGGAACAAGAAAAAACTCAGGATTACTTAATCATGCAGTGAATTTGCTAAGGCAGTTGTTGAGTGGTGAAGAGGTGGTTGAGAGCGAATATTTCCATTTGAAAGGTGTTAAACTTAGAAATCAAGGGGATCTCAGTATATCTGTATTATCCGATTCAGGAGTTGTTACCAGCGATCTCTGGGATGGGGTGTTATACGATATCCCGTTTGTCGAAAAATTGCTACATGGAGTAAAGATTACCGAGTCGTCAGCTCGAACTACCAGGCGGTTATGGATTGATGTGCTTGTGGATAAGAATTATCTGAATGAAGACATAATTGGAAGGGCAATGACAAAACTTATGAGTTATTCTGAGAAGATTGTCCAGTTTCTGGCTCTTGCTGATGTATTACATACAATGTCGAACTATGAATTGGACAAAAGCTCGTATTCCATATCAGATATTCTAGATAGAAGAATAGTACAGGCGTTATTCCCATCGCTTGGAGATGTTACGGACATGATAGAAGACCTACGTGAACGATTTGATGAAGTAATCCTCGCACCCTTCCCTTTGTTCTCTGAAAACAATGAAAAGCTTGTGGAGGTGTGTGATGGAGTTCGGAATTAATCTTAATGGAGATCTTTCTCCAGAGTATATAGAGAGGGCAGCGAAAATAGCGGAAGAGGTAGGTGTTACTCATATATGGGTCGGTGAACAAATATCCTTTAGACATCCATTTACACTATTGCCTATTATTGCTGAGTCTACTGAAGAAATTACGATAGGTACGGGCATTCTTTCAGTATTTGTTAATTCATTTAATCAGATGTGTGGGTTTTTTGAGTTATTGTGTGAGGAGTATGGAGATAGATTTATTGCAGGAATTGCTCCAGGGGATTTTGAAAGCCTGAAGAGTCTGGGTATTATTCCGAAAAAGGTACTGGATACGATTAACAGGAATATTTCTTTCCTTAAAAATACAGGAATTAGAGTTTTTGTCGGTGCTTCAGGACCAAAAATGATAGAGAATGCCTCAATAAATGCAGACGGCATCCTGTTAAATTACGTATTTCCCGAATATGTCAAATGGGGTAAGCAATTTGTTAAAAAGGATTGTTATCTGGTTGCATATGGACCCAGTCAGGTACTTCCAAGGCATTATGATTCCCACTTGATCATCGCATCCGCTATAGTTTTTTCAGGGGGTAATAAGACATTTCTAAGAGATTTTAAACTAGAAAAAATGGCCGGAGAGATCAGGAACATTCTTGAAAGGAGACAATTTAATGAGCTTGAAAGATATGAGAACTTTCTGCGTAGCCATTTCAGCATATGTGGGAATATGGATGAGCTCATTGAAAGAATCTGTTTACTGAAAGTAGAGCAGGTAGTATTTGGAGATCCTGCTGGAAAGAGTCTGGATTCTATAAGAAAGGTAGGTGAGATTATTTCAAAGATATAGATAAGAAAACCAGTAAGGATAATTGTATCAGTGATTTAGTTATTTGATAGCTAAAATTACTGACAACCAGCCTGGACTTTCTGAAAAGATTCTCCAGAAAGCCAGTAAGAGTTGTTATCTAGCTTTAAAGGGAAGTTTTCAAAAGTAGAACATCACTTTTCTAGTTAGATGCCTTATGTAAAATACGGCTTTACAATTTGTCAATGTAAGTTGACAATAATCTAAAAGCCCATGATAACAACTTGTGGTAATAAAAAAAGTTGTTTAGATGATTGTGTGTTTGTACCTTTTGATTATAGTAACTGACCCTTTGTCAGTCAGTTCTGAGGAAAACAGCACAACATTTTCATCAAACAGTTCTTGAAGTATGCTGGCTACTATAATACTGTAAGGACAGAATGCTCTTTTCGGGCTCAGAATATCATGAACGTCTGTTTCTGCCATGGCGCATTTACCTATGACCAACTCAAAAGTTCTGTCATCTAATTCCTTAAATTCCACCTGCTCTATATATCCTGTTTTCCTCAAGAGGTCCAGAATAGAGTTTACATTTTCAGTAGGACTCTTGTTTTTGTCAATATTGAATCCAAATTTACCCAGTATTACAGGGATTTTCTGTGATACATAAAATAGAATTCTCTTATCTATCTCTCTAGAAGCCTCTTCAAAGGCGTACATAACTGCATGAAGCAGTAATACTACTTCTTTTTCTGAAGGCTGCTCGTCAGTCAAATAATTTCACCCATCGCTTTTAGGTGACAATTCTATAAATAAATTTTCATAGAATTAAAAGCTTTCAAGGAGAATTGGCTATATTTTATACTTTAAAAAGCAAATAAAACATTTCTCATTTAGCTCACATTAATAAATAAAATCTCAGGATATGTTTTTAAATATGTTTAAAACATAAAAAATTAAAAGTAATAGGATTTATTGAATTCAGTCGAAGTCTGTGTCGGTATCCTCTCCACCAGGTCCAGACTCGCCGGCTCCTTTATCCTTCTCAAGCTCTTTAGCGGCAATGACGTCATCAATTCTCAGAATCATTATGGCAGCCTCTGCAGCTGAGTTGATGGCCTGGGTCTTCACTTTCAGTGGTTCAAGAACACCTGTCTTATCAAGATCCTCTACTTTACCTGTGAATACATTGAGGCCAGCGTATTTCTGACCATTCTCGTGAGCTGCCCTCAGATCTACCAGTGCGTCTATTGGATCAAGCCCGGAGTTTTCTGCCAAGGTTCTTGGTATAATCTCGAGGCCTTCCGCGAAAGCATTAACAGCCAGCTGTTCCCTGCCCTTCAGACTGGCAGCATATTCTCTAAGTCTCAGAGACACTTCTACTTCTGGTGAACCTCCTCCTGCTACTACTTTTCCAGTTTCAAGGGCAGCAGCAACCACATGAACAGCATCGTTAAGACTTCTTTCGATCTCATCAACCACATGTTCGGTTCCACCTCTGGCGAGTATTGTCACAGCTCTTGGGTTTTTGCACTCTCTGATAAACACCATCTCTTCATCGCCTATTTTCTTCTCTTCTACGAGACCCGCTTCTCCTAGATCTTCTGGTGACAGGTCCTTAAGATTGGATATGATCTTGGCTCCGGTGGCTTTAGCAATTTTCTCAATATCACTCTGTTTGACTCTTCGTACCGCTAGAATTCCAGCTTTTGCAAGATAGTACTGGGCCAGATCATCGATACCCTTCTGACACATTACTACGTTGGCTCCGGCTTCAACCAGTTTGTCTACCATTTCTTTGAGCATGGCCTCTTCCTGCTCGATGAATGCTTTAAGCTGGTCTGGACTGGTTATCTGAATCTCAGCGTCTGTTTCGGTCTCCTTCACTTCCAATTCCATTTTCAGTACTGCAATCTTAGCATCTTTCACTTTTTTCGGCATACCTGGATGAACAACTTCCTTGTCGATGACAATGCCATCTATCAGTTCAGTGTCTTCAACTGCCCCACCAACCTTCTTTTCAATCTTAATGTCATCTACGTCTACCTCATACAGTCCATCGGATCTCTCCGCAACCTTTTTGACTGCTCTGACTACTACGTCAGTGAGGACCTCTTCAGCATATTCTGCGTTCTTTCCAGTGATAGAAGTTCGGGCAACTTTCTTCAGTATATCTTCGTTTTCTACATCTACTTTGATGGCCATTTCGTCAAGTATCTCCATCGCTTTCTGAGCTGCCATCCTGTACCCTCTAGCCACCACAGTTGGATGTACATCCTGTTCTATGAGCTCTTCAGCCTTTTTCAGCAGTTCTCCAGCCAGTACCACTGCTGTTGTTGTACCATCTCCAACTTCGTCATCTTGGGTTTTTGCGACTTCCACCATCATCTTGGCAGCAGGATGCTCCACATCGATTTCGTCGAGAATGGTAGCCCCATCGTTGGTAATTACCACATCTCCCAAAGTATCCACAAGCATTTTGTCCATTCCTCTTGGGCCAAGGGTAGTCCGAACTGCCTCAGCTATAATCTTTGCAGCCATAATATTGCTTCTCTGGGCGTCTCTTCCCACAGTTCGCTGAGTTCCTTCCTTCAAAATCAATACCGGAGTACCCTGGAGTGTAGCCACCCTATCACCTCCAGGTAAATTAATGGAAAAGTAGTTCTATATATATTTTTCGCTAGAAAGAAGTTCATCAAGAAATGCCAGAAAATCCTTAACATTGCTAACAGACTCAAGAAGCTCTCTTTTGACCATAACTGTGCCATCTATTTCCGCCTCTTTTACATCATCTACGATATATGCAGCTTTTTTGTTCGTGACCTTCGAAATGTTTCCTATTATGGTCGCTCTCTTCTCTATTATTTTTGGGGAGTCTTTCATACCAGTCAGAATCGTGGAATCCTTATGTTTATCCATTGAAACAGCATCGAAAGGGGCATAAGGGGTGGGGTATACGTCGAAGCCTATATTCATCAGGCTTTCAGCAATTTCTCGCTCCCTCTCATCCATATTCTGGAAGTACTCATCATCATCCACTATTATCTCTTCTTTAAACTCGAAGTCAATCAGGTCGATCGCCTTGATCAGATAAGTCTCTAAAACTTTCTCCAGACGTAATGCTGTTTCTACTGTGGCATCCATTCCATCTTCATATTTTTTAATTGCCCTTCGGGATACGCCTACAAGTTTGGCAAGGTCCCCCAGTGAGAGGTTTTTTGCCAGTCGTACCTCTTTCATAACCTCTGTCTGGAGTGAGACATAATATCCTCCCGGAGCTGAATATACCATAGGGTAAATTCTACGGACGAAGAAATCATAAAGAGTAGCGAGATTCACTATGGGAATGTTATGTCTTGAATAAACAACACCCCGCTCCAGTCTAGACTCTCGTGACTTTTCACCTACTACAAGGGGACTACCCTCTAGAAGCTTTGCAACTGCCCTGAGCTCTTTTGCTGTAGAAAATTTCAGAGCATCAATATTATACAGGGTTTTTAAAAGAAGAATGGTCCTCTCTCTTCTAGCAACCAGATCAAAACATCTGGGTTTTGTAAAACAAGCTTCACTAACCTCGAACCCCCCGGTTGCCAGTATTCTCTGGACTTTTTCAAGTAATTCGTGCTGACCTGGCATCTACTTAATTGCTTGTAATGCATTTCTATATAAACTTTGCTAAGAGTCTAACCAAAATTCAGGAATAATACATCCAAAAACTGATTAAACGTTCTTGACACTCTTTCTGCGGTAAATATCACTACTTCTCGGAAGGTTTACTTATATCTATTGATTGCTGATTTATGTGGTGGAACTCTCAACGTCGTTGTAAATATCGCCTTCAATCGGGTCATTGAAAATCCTGAAATCTTCAAGAGTCTCTATTCTGAACAGAGCTGATTTATACCAGTTAGTCTTTGGATGTGTTTTGGATGGTGAAAGATCATAAGCCCGTGTAGTGTCCCAGTACTCCCAGTTGACATAAACGTTGAAATTATGCAAGATATCGGTTATTACTACACCAAAGTCAGAGATAAGTACTTTTTCCAGCTCCCTCCATTTATTCAGAGACGATTCTCTCCGAGTTATTCCAAAATACCCAGCGTTTCGTGCTCCTTTTAGTGTTGCAAGACCTCGTCCAATAAAAGCTTTAAATGCTGTAACTGTTTCAGGAGGATCAGTGAAAAAAGTATCGAACTGATGGAGAAATCTTTCATCGAGAGGGTTTCGGAGGTCGAATACATGGGCTTCCACATCAACTCCATGGCTTCTGGCAGATTTAGAGACGAAATCAACAATTCTTTTATCTATATCCAGTAGAACAACTCTTGAAGCTAGGTGTGTCAGAGCCAGAGCCAAACTTACTAGATCATCATCACCTAAAATAATAACCTCTTTCCCTCTTATATCCCCTTTTTGATCTGCATAGGCAATCCGGGAAAATGTGGTTAGAGGGGTAACGTATCCTTGGTCAAACTCTTTTTTAGCAGAAGGCCTCTCTCTTTGTATCTCCATGAAAGTCTCGAACTCTTTTTTGAAATCATCTATGATCACTCCTCTCCCATCACATTCAAAGCATTTGTGCCATTGAGAGACCTCGCCCTCCAGATCCTCTCTTAAAACAATCTTTCCATTTTTTAACTCAATAAAGCCCTTATCAACCAGCCTCTCGATGACATAAGCAACAAGAGGTAAGGGCTCATCTGAGATGTCAACAATCTCCCAGAAGTCATCAGAGGACTTAATAGCTCCAATGATTCTTGATATACTGCGAGGATATGCCTTTATTCCTATATCTCTCTCGGCACTTCTGGTAATATCATCCAGCATAGCGGACTGAGTAGGTTTTACTGTATTTAATGTTTATCGTAAAGAAGTCTTAAGGGTTGTATACTAGAGACATTATAACAGGAGTTATAAAGGCTTCTATGATAGCTGCAATGAATATGAGGGGAAGTATTATGGATTTATAAGAGGTAAAAGCTCTTTTTAAGGCATATTCATCTTTTTTTCTAATTTTAAGCAGTCCTGCGTGAAGACCCAATGAAGCTGCATACACAGCAGTGGGGATTTCTATTATTCCATGGGGCAGGATAGAAAAGGCTACGAAAAGCAGGCTGTGGTCAGCAGATGCTCCAGCTAAGAATACCCCGAGGACAACCCCGTTTCCGATAATGAATATTAGAGGGAAAAGCACAGTTATCCCAAGGACAACTGTTAGGAAAGTTTTTACCACGTTATTGATTAGCACGATTATAAATATATATGACCCCTGAACAATGGTCAAATCCATAGAAAAAATGCTTTGGAGAATTTCGGCCATTTGCTGGTATATTTCAGGATTTTTAATTCCATAGAGGTATCCCCCTATGGCAGACATCACAAAAAGTGTGGACATGAACAAGAACTCAACTTTAAGTTCCGAGAACAGAATTCTCTCTCTTTTAAAGGATTCAGAAAATGATGTATTTGCTTCGATCATGCGTGTGACCGCAACCCTAGATATATTTTTCCGAATTCTTCATGAGCCAGTACTTCTTTAGGTTCACCTTCAAACACCAGCTTACCTGACGCAAGTATATAGCAGTAGTCTGATATGTCTAAAGCCTTTTTAGCATTCTGCTCTACCATTAACACGGAATATCCACTTTCAACTATCTCTCTAATCTTTGCAAGGACTTTAGCTACAAGTCTGGGAGCAAGATTCGCCGTTGGCTCATCTACTATCAACATTTTTGGATTGCTCATCAAAGCCCTAGCGATGGCCAACATCTGTCGCTCCCCTCCACTGAGAACTGAAACCTTTCGTTTTATATGCCTCCTTAATTCAGGAAAGAGGGAAAGGACTTCAGACATGGTCTCTTCCAGATTCTCTTTCAGAAGATAACCTCCCATTTCTAAGTTCTCTTCAACACTCAGATTAACGAATACATTATCCACTTGAGGGACATATCCAATTCCTTTTTTTATAATGAGATCTGTTCGAAGATTGGTGATTTCTTCTTCACCGTACAAGATTCTGCCATCAAAAATGCGAGCCTGTCCTACAATTGCTTTGAGAAGGGTGCTTTTCCCGCTTCCATTGGGACCTACAATGGTAACCACTTCTGAGTCTCCGACTTTGATGGATACATCATTTACTACAACACTCTTCTCGTATCCAGCGACCACATCCTTCACTTTCAGCATTACAGTTCCCCCAAATATACTTCGATAACTTTCTCATCTTCCATAACTTCCTGAGGTTTTCCCTCTACAATAACCCTTCCTTTGTATAAGACGAACATGTAATCTGAATAATTCAGCAATGTTTCCATCCTATGTTCGATTATGAAGAATGTTAGATTTTTCAGGTGAGCAAGTTCGTCAATCTTAGCAAAAAGTTTCATGGCAAGAGTAGGATTCACACCTCCAGCAGGCTCATCAAGAAGCAGGATTTTTGGATCTGACATTAGAGCTCTACCCAGTTCCAGTAGTTTTAGTTGTCCACCAGAAAGATTTCCCGCGTATTCGTCCTGCAAGTGGATAAGATTGATCAGCTCAAGAGTTTTTTCCGCTTTTTCAACTAGTTCTCTTTCCTGCATTTTCCATTTTGTGAAGTTAAATACTCTGGCGAATTTCTCTCCTCTCTGGTTTCTGCTTGCCAAGAGGAGATTATCCAAGACAGTTAGATTCCTGAAAGGTCTTGGAATCTGAAACGTTCTTACCAGTCCCTTCCTGTATAGCTGATCAGGTTTCAATCCATGGACAGGTTCACCATCCAGCAATATTTTTCCGCCAGTAGGTTTATACACTCCAGCTATCACATTGAAAAGGGTGGTTTTGCCACTACCGTTGGGCCCTATCAGCCCTACAACATGTCCTTTTTTAACTTCCAGACTGACTCCATTTAATACTTTCAATCCGTCAAATTCTTTGTGGATATCTACAATCTCCAGCATAAGTACCTCCTTATAGTAATTTGATTTTTTCCTCCTTTATGAGCCCTTCTGGTCGGAACATCAACACAATTATGAGTAGTAGTCCAAAGATCATAAACATCATGTTGTTTGGATCTATTGGGATTTGAAGATAATCCTTAAAGATTCTGGATCCTCGCTCAAATATCTGGTAGATCAGAGCCCCAACAAGTACACCTTTATGATTACCCACACCTCCGATAATCACCATGGCCCAAACAGCGAAAGTTATCACAGGCATAAACAGGTCGGGCCCTATGTATGATAGATACTGAGCATATAATCCTCCGGAAGACCCAGCAATTGCACTTCCTATGGCCAGAGCCTGAGCCTTGTACCATACAGTATTTTTACCTAGAGACTGAGCAGCAAGCTCATCCTCTCGTATGGCTTTGAGAAGACGGCCATAAGGCGATTTTTCAAGAAATCTCAAGAAAATGTAGAAAGTTACAACGAAGATATATACAACAATAAGATGGCCATACAGAGCAGATTTGAAACTGGTTGTGGTAAGAGCTTCAGGTATACCTTTGAGGCCAAGAACGCCACCTGCAATCCATTCTTCATTTTTAAGGATCAATCTGAGGATCTCCCCAAAGGCAAGGGTTAGAATGGCCAAGTAATCTTCTCGGAGGCGTATGGCAGGAAGAGAAACGATGGCTCCAAAAAAAGCAGATACAGCCATGGCACCGGTGATGCCGAGGATAAAAGGGTATCCTGCAAGAGTTATAAGTGCTGATGTATAAGCTCCGATCATGAAAAATGCAACCTTCCCGAAATTCGGCAAACCCGTGTGGCCAAATTCTAGGTTAAGGCTCAGAGCCATAATACCGAAAATCCCTGTGAACACCAGCATATCTAGCAAATATGCAATTGGAAATGCCATTACTCCATCACCTCTCCTTCATGGGGTCTCCTTCTCTTGAACCATTTGCTGAAGTTAATACCGCTCAAACCAGTAGGAGCGAAGATTAGGGTTATTATGATAACTACGAATCCGATAGCAGTACGATAGTCAGTAGAGATACCGAGAGATATGAGGCCTATAATGCTGAAATTCTCAGCAAGTCCAAGGATATAAGCAGCTGCAATCATGCCATAGAAACTCCCTATGCCTCCGAGGATTATCACTGCAAAGGCTGGGAGAAGGATCCCCCACCCAAGGACCGGAACTATACGAGTGTCGGCAGCCTTGAAAAAACCGCCAAGCCCTGCAAGAGCAGCTCCAAGGAACCATACTATCATTATGATTTTGTCTATGTCTATTCCAGATGCCTGAGCGAGAGAAGGATTGTTAGACGTGGCTCTCATAGCTTTCCCGAGCTTAGTCTGCGTCAATATCAAATGGAGTATTATAACCAGAATTACTGCTGTTAGGATTATCCCGATCCACAGAGATGTAACTCTCAAGGGCCCTAGGTTATATCCTGCGAAATGAACCTTTGAAAAGTGAAGTTCCTGTCCACCCCAAATCTGCTGGATTGCATACCGGAGAAATATCCCCACTCCAATAGAAGAAATCATAAGGTGGACCATGGTACCCTTTCGGTTGGCCAAAGGTCTAAAGACCATCAAAAAACATGCCACTCCGACAAAGCCAGTTATGAGCATGGACACTATTATCCCAGATATGAGGCCGAGATTAAGGATATCAGTCATTGCGTATACAATGTAGGCTCCTAAGGTAATGAATTCTGCATGAGCAAAATTTGGGAATTTTGTCAGACTGTATGTCATTGTCAAGCCAAGACCAACGAGAACATACAGGCTCCCCGAAATCAGGCTGTTAAACAGAATTTGCAGTAAGTTTGTTTCAAAGGGCATTAGTGGTGGAACAACAAAAAAAATATATAAAGTTTTTTAAGAGTTTTCACTCTTAAGATCTGTTTATGGTATCAGTTCCAGACCTGTAGCTGGAGCCCAGTGTCCAATTATCTCGTACTTGAATCCAGTATCGGTTTTTACGACCTTCCAGACATTGTATGTGTAAAAGGCTGGATCTCCATTCTCGTCGAAGAGTTTGTATCCTGTAGCACCGTTATACCATTCACTGACTTTCTTCAAAGCCTCACGTATCTGGGGTCCATCATAGGATGGCGCAGTTCCTGCTGCAAGAATGGCCAGCATTGTAGCATCGTAAGTATAGTCAGAGAAGAGATCAGGATCAGAGCCAAAGGCCTGTCTATGTTTCTCTGCGAATTTTTCGTAAGTGAATCCAGTGGAGGATGGTTTAGTTCCGATCATTTCAACCTTTGCCATAAAGTCAGCAGTTTTCGCATCTTCGAACATCACATTTTCAGCTATACCTTCTGAGGAAAGCCAGTCTATTTCATCTAGGCCCAGATCGGCTGCCTGTCTGAAGACCACTTTACCACTGTCCACGTATCCAACGAATATAATTGCATCCACACCAGCATCCTTGACCTGCTGAAGTTCAGTTCTGTAGTCTCCTTTCTGGGGATCATATCGTATTGAAAGAGCAACCATCTCTGGGACATATTTTTTGAAGTAATCCTCAAATCCGATACCGTAATCGTTTGCGATAACAAAGGTTGCTATCTTTGAGTATCCTCTGGATTTCATGAGATCAAGAAGGGCTGCTGCCTGCAGATCATCACTACCTACAGTCCTGAATACATAATCATCACCAAGCTCAGTTATTTTCCCGGCTGTTGCAGAAGGTGAGATGATCACAACATTTCTGTCGTTCACATACTTGGCAACAGCGAGAGTTTCACTGCTGGTCATAGGTCCAACAACCACTTTGACTCCTTCGACCTCGACGAGTTTTTTCATGGCCTCAACAGCTTTAGCAGGATCTGTTGCTGCGTCCTCAACAACCAGCTCTATCTTTTTACCTCCGATTCCGCCAAGACTGTCAAACTCTTTTTGAGCAAGTTCTGCTCCGAGTTTCATTTTCTGCCCAATAGCCCCAAGGTCACCACTGAGGTCAAGCAACACTCCAATTTTTATTACTTCGGGTTGCGGTGGTTGCTCTGATGGAGTGGGTTTCTCAGAAGGCGTTTCTGATGGCGCCTGTTTCTCGGCACATCCCGCACCAAAAGCAGCCACAAGCAATATAACTGCTACCAGCATCAATATCTTTTTCTTAATTTTAGACACCTCCCAACTTTATAGGGTAAGATTACACATTTCATTAATAATATATAATTGTTTTTGAGTTATTGCTTTCTATATGATGTACAGGGAGGTTGTGTAAGTGAATAGGTTTTCGATAATGATGGAGAATGAAGGTCTGACAACCCTGAAAATCTACTATAACTGGAAAAATGATACTTTTAGTATCAGTGGGTTGAAGGAGTGGGATGGTGAGTTGACATGGAGTGATTATAACATAAGTTTTAATGTAAACACACCATTAACAGAAGTGCGATGCTTTTGTGGAGATACCATGGTTAAGTTGATAGATTCGTATGGTCTGAATGAGCACTTGGAATACGTTAAAGAATTGATTTGCAAAGGGAGACATGAAGGGATTGAGTATTTCTATAATGCTGAACTTGAGATATCTTTCATATATTGCATGCACAGTAGTGGAATGAGTATAAACAATGGTTTGAGTGTCATCAGGGCCGGGGGGATTAGGAGGCATGATCTAGTAGATGATGAAAAAGATATCATCCTAGATGGTTTGAATCTATCCAGAGCCATGTCCTATAAGAATGCTGCTGCTCGTATTCCAGTTGGAGGGTCTAAGATAGTTGTTGCAAGTGATCCAATCCCTTTGGGTGATATGGAGCGAATTGGGTTCATTTCCTACTGCCTTGATAGAACAAGATCGCTAACAGGCCCTGACATGGGTTTCCTCCCAGAGCATGCAGACGTAGTCAGGAAGTTCTCAATACATATCACAGGAGGGAAAGAAAGCAGGATTGGACCTACGGGGAAAGCTGCAGCTTATGGAGTATATCTTGCTATCAAAGAGGCAGCAGGATTTAGATATGGTTCGTCTAGTTTGAAAGATGTTACCATTGCCATCCAAGGTCTAGGGGCTCTTGGTTTTTCTCTTGCGACATATCTTGCAAAAGAAAAGCCGGTTTTAATTGTGGCTGAACCAGATAACTCAAAAATTGAAGCATTAATGGCCAAATATGATAAAGTAGAAGTGGTGAAACCAGAGAAGATATACGAAGTAAGTGCAGACATTTTTGCTCCATGTGCTTTCGGTGGTGTGATAACTGAAAACAGGATACCTAATCTATCTTTTGATATCATCATGGGTGGAGCTAACAATCAGCTGGCTGCTGCTAGCAAAGAGGAGGAGATAAAGCTTGCCAGGATGCTTATGGATCAGGGCATCGTATTCCAGATCGACTGGATGCATAACACAGGCGGTGTAATGGCAGGGNGGGAAGAGTATATCAACAGGGAAAATGCAAGTTTCGAAAACATAAGATCTAGAATTGAGGCCGTATGTGGTAAAGGTACAAGAGAAAATCTGGAAGAGGCAGCAAAAGCTGGTATCACTCCTACAGAGAGAGCCTATAAGGTAGTGGAAAATAAGATATATATGTAGATATTCTAGACAGGAGCTCTAGAATTCAGGAAGTCACTAAAAAACTAAAAAAATATTGTAAATGTAAATTGACGAACTGTAATGCGTTGCAGTACAATAGTGAAAATCAGAAAAGATCTACTAAGTTGATCTGGTATTTCCCTAGTTTACCTCCGTAATTGCCGGCTGATATCTTTACTACTCCGTCCACTGTTGTAGCAGCCTGGATACCAACACGTGTTGCCTCTGCTAAGGCCTCCAGTGACAATCCGTTAATCACGATCTCGTATATTGCGTTAACGTTGGAAGGTACTGCAGTATTCTCAATTTTTTCTTTAATGGATGGGGCATATCTCTCGTTGGTGGTGGCTTTTAGGAACTTATATTTGTTTGCGCCAACCTTGGATCCAGAGGCAACAACTCCTCCCGGAAATGGTGTTATGGATCCCTCAACCTTTTGAATTGCATCTACTGCAGCTTTTGCTGCCATGAGTCCAGATGGCTGGGTTTTTGCAAAAATAAAAAAGTTTCCACCAGCTACACCGTCTGTGTATCCAATATTGGCTTCTACTAGGAAATCTCCTTCCATCATGGGAATTGCAAACATTTCCTTGCCATATTTTTCCACTTTACTCTCAAACCCATCTCCAAAGTATCGGAGTTTGTTCCCGATATCAAATTTATTTTCGGAGTCGGGCAGCCCATCAAACACAGCAGTTGTTGGCGCAGTTAGCACACATTGACCAATTCTCGCCAGAAGCTGGTTTTCCAGGCCTTTTTCGGTCATATGGCAGATCTGGATGTAGACTCCCTCTCTACCATCTGGGGTTTCAGATCCACATACAAATTTTTCGATTCCTGCCTCAGCAGGGCACATAATCACTGAAGTACCAAAACCGGTTGCTTCTGTTGCAGCAATTTCAGCCCAGTAAGTATCTATGGCGGTTATCAACACTCTCCCTATCTTAATTGGGAATGCTTCAGCAAAAGTATCTTCGATTTCAACTCCATTTAATTCCATATTCTCACCTTCTGTCCATTTAGTAACTCCAGGATATGTATCTTTGGGTATGTGTATGATAGTAAAATTTATATATCATTTAAACTAACCAATAGTTACGGTAATGAGGTGAAAGAGGTGATGGGGATGAGGAGATGGGACCCATTTTCAGAGATGAAGAGGTTGCAGGAGAGGTTTAACAGGTTACTGGAAGAGTTTGAGCCTTTTGTTCCCGGAAGAGAGATGCCACCGGTTGATATAATTGAGGAAGAAGACTTTATAAGAGTTCTGGCTGATATTCCAGGAGTTGAAAAAAGCGACATTGAAGTATTCATGGAAGGAGACTCCTTGGTGCTCAGAGTTGAAAAGAGCATGGAGACAAAAGAAGAGAAAAGGAATTATCTTAGAAGGGAAAGGGAATACACCAGTATTTACCGAAAGATCCACATCCCGGAGGAAATTGATGAGGATAAGGTAAAAGCTACTTACAGGAATGGAGTTCTTGAGGTTGTACTTCCAAAGATCAGAAAAAAGAGAAAAGCAATACAGGTTGAATAATGTTTTCAGATAATTTTTTATGCTCCTTTTTTAAACTTTAATCCATGATTCCTCCCACACACCCTAGGTATCAGTCCTTATTGATCAGGGAAAGGTTAGTAAATTGTGTAAATCGAGGTATAACATCTTACCATGGTTTGATTGCTCATGGGAGGGGAGAAGCTTTTGATTACCTCCTCGGAGAAGTCAGTCATCCTTTTGCCCTCGAAGCTGAAAAGGCTGCAGTATGTTTGCTCATCCTTGCAGATCATCCCATTATTTCAGTAAATGGCAATTGTGCGGCCCTGGTTTCTGAGGATATTGCTAAATTATCCAACTTGCTGGATATACCCCTTGAGGTAAACCTGTTCCATAGAACAGATGCACGTGTAGAAAAAATAGAAAACCATCTTAAGAATTCGGGTGCAGGAAGAATTTATGCTAGAGGAGATGCAATTCTGGAGGATCTGGATCATGACAGACGAGTTGTGGACTCTAGAGGCATATACAGGGCAGATGTTGTCTTTGTTCCCTTGGAAGATGGAGACAGATGTGAGGTTCTAAAGATTCATGGGAAAAAAGTTATAACGGTGGATCTGAATCCCCTCTCAAGAACCGCCCGTGCAGCCGACATTACCATAGTGGATAATATTGTAAGGGCCATACCCAACATGATAAAAATGGTAAATGAACTCAAAACTGCTGACAAAAGTGAACTTGATGGTGTACTGGCCAGATATGACAACAGACGAGTACTTTCTTATGCGTTAGAAACCATTAACGAAAATTTGAATAGAATCTCTCGGGAGCTGCTTGAATGATATGTAAGTTGAGTGAAATACTGGATTGGGAAAGGAAGATCGATCTTGAGAGATATGAGAAAGATGTCCTTGATATTATTCAAGATGTGAAGGAACGAGGAGATGAAAGTCTTATTGAACTTACAAAAAAATTCGATAGAGTCGAACTTGAAGAATTGCTTGTTACAAACGAGGAATTTGATGAGGCCAGAGAACTTATAGAGCCTGATGAGCTCAAAGCTCTGGAAAAAGCTAGAGAAAACATTGAGTTTTATCATAGAAATCAAATCAAAAAGAGGAAATGGTCTTACGAGCGTGATGGAATTATTCTTGGTCGTATTGTGAAGCCTATAGAATCGGTCGGGTTATATGTGCCAGGTGGACGTGCCAGTTATCCTTCCACAGCCCTCATGGCGGCGATTCCTGCAAAAATAGCAGGAGTCAGGCATATTATTGCATGCACCCCTCCTAGTTCTGATGGCAGAGCAAATCCTTACGTGTTAACAGCTCTGAGTCTTTGTGGTGTTAAGAAAGTAGCAAAAGTTGGTGGGGCCCAAGCTGTAGCTGCAATGGCATTTGGAACTGAGAGTATCCCCTCTGTTAGAAAGATAGTTGGTCCCGGGAATATATACGTGACAGTTGCTAAGATGTTGTTGCAGAATCATGTAAGTATTGATTTTCCTGCTGGACCAAGTGAAATATTGATCATTGCTGATGAAACTGCTAACCCGCGATTTCTGGCCATAGATATGCTTGCTCAACTGGAACATGATCCCTTGGCTATTGCTGTGTTATTGTGCACTTCGATGAACATGGCTAAAAAAGTGGAAAAAGAGATAAGAAAACATGTTTTTCCAATAGATAGATGGAAAATAGCTGTGGTTAGAACAGTAGAAGAGGGAATTGAAGTTGCAAACAAATTTGCTCCAGAACATCTAACTCTTGCAGTTGAAAATCCAAAATCCTTTCTTGAAATGGTAGAGAATGCAGGTTCAGTATTTCTCGGGCATTATTCTCCTGTGGCAGCCGGGGATTATATGACAGGAACAAATCACATCCTACCGACTTCTGGATATGCCTCTCTCTATTCTGGCCTTGGTGTGGATCATTTCATTAAATTTATATCCTATCAGTTAATCAGCAGGGAGGCTCTTGAGATGATGGGAGAGGACATTATGACTCTCGCTGAAATTGAGGGGCTGAAGTTCCATGGATATTCTGTGAAGGAGCGATTGGAATGAAACGAAAATACTCTGGTGAAATAGGGAAAAATGATAATGGCAAAGAAGTCGTAGTAAAGGGATGGATTCACGAAATGAGAGATCTCGGAGGTTTGAGGTTCCTGATAATCAGAGATAGGGAGGGGAAGGTACAAGTTACGGCTCCACGAAAAAAAGTTACAAAAGAGGTTTTTGAGCTTATCAAAGGACTTTCCAGGGAGTCAGTTGTGGAGATCTCAGGAGTTGTGAAGGAAGAACCTAAGGCTCCTGGTGGATTTGAGATAATACCGGATAAAATTAAAGTGCTCAGTAGGGCAAGCTCTCCTCTGTTACTAGAAGTGACTGAAAAAGTTCCGGCAGAACTTGATACAAGGCTTGACAGCAGATTTCTTGATCTGAGACGACCGAGAATACAGGCCATTTTTAGAATACGGCATCAGGTTCAGAAAGCTGTGAGGGATTTTCTTGAGAGAAATGGGTTTATTGAGATCAACACTCCAAAAATTGTGGCTACAGCAACCGAGGGTGGAGCAGCCCTATTTCCGATATCCTATTTCGAGAAAGAGGCTTTTCTCAACCAGAGCCCCCAGCTCTACAAGCAGATGATGATGGCAGCAGGATTTGAGAGAGTATACGAAATTGGACCTATTTTCAGGGCAGAAGAGCATAATACCACAAGGCATCTGAACGAAGCCACTTCAATTGATATTGAGATGTCATTTGCCAACCATGAAGATGTGATGAAAATTCTCGAAAAGATGGTTGTCCATGTGTATAGGCAAGTTGAACAACATTGTGAAAGGTACTTGGAGTGGTTAGGCATAACACTTGAGATTCCTGATGCTCCTTTCCCTCGAATAACTTATGAAGAAGCCATAGAAATAGCTTCGAAAGAAGAGGAAATAGAGTGGGGCGATGATCTCACAACAAAGTCAGAGCGAATCATTGGGGAGACAATAGGTGAACATTACTTTATCGTAGACTGGCCTACGGAGATTAAACCCTATTACACCATGCCCTACGAAAATAAGCCAGATTTATGCAAGGCTTTTGATTTAATGCATCCAAAGCTTGAACTCGCTTCAGGAGCCCAGAGAATCCATGATGTGCAGCTTCTCGAGAAACGAATTGCTGATCAAGGTTTATCACCAGAAAACTTTGAGTTTTATTTGACAGCTTTTAGATACGGCATACCTCCCCACGCAGGCTGGGGTCTTGGATGTGAGAGGCTAGTGATGACCATGCTTGATCTAAATAACATTAGGGAAGCTGTGCTGTTTCCGCGAGACAGACAGAGATTAACTCCCTGAAGTCAGAAGAGTTTAAATAAATATGGTGCCGAAAATGGGTGGATTAATTTCTGAAGGATTTGGTTCAGCGATCTTGGAGGGTCTCCACTTCTTCAACCAATTTCTTTCCTGCCGCTATTTCGTCAACACTGTGGATTACAGCCCCATGTTCTTCTATAACATCTCTGATTTCGTCATAATTCAGGTCGTTTCCTTCAATGGTTATTTTTATGTTCTCTGTCTCCTGATCCAGCTCATAAAGGCTGAGGTTGACACCCTCCACACCTTTTAGTAGACTGAGTCGTCGGGCAAGTATGAGCTTGCTAGGCTCATGGGGTTTCAATACATCAAGAACCAGGCGTCTAATTCCGGGCAATTTTCAATCACCATTCGAAAAGTATTTTTATGAATATAAAAACTTTCCCTGCATGTTTGATTTTCACATCCACTCTATTCTGAGTGATGGAGAGCTTCTTCCTGTAGAGATTGCCAGAAGGATGCACGTTCTTGGAAATACAGGGTGTGCAATTACAGATCACGTAGATTTTTCCAATATAAAGGAGATTCTCACAAAATTGTCGGAATGGAAAGAGGAACGTTCATCACTGGAAGTAGAGATGCTTATCGGGGTTGAAATAACACACGCCCCTCCTGAAAAGATTGACAGGATGGTGTCTATAGCTCGAAATAATGGAGCAGAGATAATCATCGTTCATGGAGAGACTCTGGCGGAGCCTGTTGAACTAGGAACCAATTTAGCTGGTGTTCGAAACCCTGAAGTGGACATCCTAGCTCATCCTGGCCTCCTCACTTTGGAAGAGGCGGAAATTGCAAAGGAAAACGGGGTTTTTCTTGAGATATCAACGAGAAAGGGACATTGTCTGGCTAATGGTCATGTGGCCTCTGTTTCAAAAGAAGTTGGGTGTGATGTGATTCTAAATACAGATTCCCATTCGCCAGAGGATCTAGTTGATTCTCAAACTGCGTTTCGTATATTGAGGGGCTCAGGGTTCGGAGAAAGGGAGGCAAAGTATATTTTGGAAGAAACTCCATCTAAATTGCTTAGAAAACTTGGATTCAGTCCTAATCATAAATAGTTATATGATGTATTTTTTTCAGATATTTAAGACTTACGAAAGGTTTATATAGTAGAAGTCACAAATTGTGAAGTCCGGCAATTAGAGGTGAAGGGTTGAAAAGATTGGGAAAAGTACTTCATATAACCCGAAACAGGTTAATTCTGGTTCAGGTTAGTTCAAAAGCAGTACCACAAATTGGTTCTTATGTATTTGATCGGAGAAACAGAAGAATAGGCCGGGTGTACGACATAATCGGCCCAACAAAAAGCCCATTTGTATTGATCAGACCTTTAAATACGATTGAAAAGTTGGATAAGGAATTATTTGTGAGGTGAACATCTTTGGCTGAGATTGAGAAAGTAAAAGAAAAGGAAATTGAAAGGAAAGAGATTGAAAAGGAGAAAGAGATTGAAAAAGCCGAATATGAAGAGGTTGAAGGACTCTGTCCAGAATGTGGAAGTCCTAATTTAGTTCACGATTATGAACGGGCTGAAATGGTATGTGAAAGGTGTGGTCTCGTTATTGAAAGAGATTTCATAGACATGGGCCCTGAGTGGAGGGCTTTTGATAGCGAACAGAGGATGAAGCGAAGCAGAGTTGGAGCTCCCATGACATATACCATCCATGATAAGGGTCTCAGCACCATGATTGACTGGAGGAATAAAGATTTCTATGGAAAATCCATTTCCTCTAGGAGTAGAGCCCAGCTTTTCAGGCTGAGAAAATGGCAGAGAAGAATTCGGGTCAGTAACGCTACAGAGAGAAATCTTGCCTTTGCTCTGAGTGAACTCGACAGAATGGCCTCAGCTCTGGGTTTGCCCCGAAATGTCAGGGAAACTGCGGCAGTCATATACCGTAAAGCTGTAGAGAAGAATTTGATAAGGGGTAGGAGTATCGAGGGTGTTGCAGCGGCTGCTCTATATGCAGCATGCAGACAGAATAGCGTGCCAAGGACTTTAGATGAAATAAGTGAGTATTCTCGAGTAGGTAGGAAAGAAATAGGAAGAACTTATCGATTTATTGCGAGAGAACTCGGATTGAAATTGCTTCCAACATCGGCTATGGATTATGTCCCAAGGTTTTGCTCAGCTCTTGGGCTGAGCGGAGAGGTCCAACAGAAAGCCATCGAAATTCTTAGACAGGCCCAGGAGAAGGAACTGACATCAGGAAGAGGTCCAACGGGAGTTGCAGCTGCTGCGATATATATCGCATCCATCCTTTCAGGGCAGAGGAGGACCCAGAGGGAAGTGGCTGAAGTAGCTGGAGTCACAGAAGTTACCATTCGAAATCGTTATAAAGAGTTGGCTGAAGAACTTGATATTGAAATAATACTGTAACTGGAGGAGTTACAATCTGTCGGTTATGTTAATCGCACTGTAAATGGTAGACTTTACAATAGTTAATGAAGCTGACATTACCGAGAAATAATATAGGTTTGTAATCAGGAGATGTAAATCAAAGAAAAATATAGGAGTAAGGTGTTAGATATATGAAAGCGTGTGAAATTTGTGGAATCGCTCTTGAAGACGGTGAATGTATTTTTGCAGTGTATGAAACTGAAGTGGAAGGTAAGAAAGTAGTGATGTGCTGTACGAAATGCGCCTCTGAATCCAAGGAATAACTTTTTCATTTTTTGATTTTTTAAGCCTTCTTCGGCCTAGATTCATTATCCTCTATTTCATCGAGTTATGCATGTTCTGATGATTTTTTGATGCTGGAACTATCGGACTTTTAGAAGCTCTAATGTCTTGGAAGAGGTATATATGTTCTTCTTTTACAAGACTTTGCGGGATATTGTCATCTGGTGGTGACAAATTATAGTACGTAACTTTACACTATAATATCTAAAATTGTTAATTTCAGTCGATAAGCTAGTTTTGTAAGTGAGTTTTCCAGCATTTTTTAGCATACCGAAAGATAAATATAGGGCTCGGATATATAAAACCAGCTTGAAGCGGCCATAGTCTAGTGGTCAGGACAGGGGCTTCCCAAGCCTCTAGCCCGGGTTCGAATCCCGGTGGCCGCATTTGACTTTTTGTCTAGTGCTCTGTACTTTCACGCCACATATAGGGTTTATGAGCTGTTTTTTAGGTAGTGTTGTGAATGGGTAATCTCTACAACTATAGCTTTATAATCTTTCACAATCGTTTCAGGTGAAGCCAGACAATCTCTCTTGCCTCTTTTAGGGTTATTTGCTGGGAGTTTTTCTTGTTCTTTTCTCTGTACGTTTCTCAATCCTCTCTTCCCGATTGGTCATAAAGGTAGAATTAAACTTATCCAAAATGAGTTATTTTCTGAGTTCTTAGAAACTTAAGATATGATAGACCAACTAAAACTTGGAAATAGGAATGAGTAGTGTCGATAGTACTCTCGTCTCATAAAACTAATGGAAGTATTTGATAAAAGACTAAACCTTGTTTAATTAACGTCAAATACAAGCTGATTTTTGCCATGATAGTGTTGCTTGGATTGGAACTTGTTACTGGAAATTTTGCTCTAGTTCCCATAGCCCTTATAAATGGGAAGTTGAGAGTTAGAGACTTATTTCATAACTGGAGCTGGGTTTTCATCTCCAACCTCATAGTCAGTATCTTTTTTGGAGTTTTGATGGTGATAGCCATCACAAAAGGACTCACATCGACTCATCATCCGTTAGCTGAAAGAATTATTGAAGTTACAAGCCTGAAAACGATAGCATATCAGGAAGCAAGTTTTAATAGGTGGGTAGCAGCCTTTGTTAAGGGCATCCTTTGTAACTGGATAGTTACCCTTGGTACAGTTTTGGGTTATGTTTCTTCATCCACTTCAGGAAAAATATTTGTTCTATGGTTGCCTATAATGACTTTCTTTGGTTTAGGGTTGGAACCTCCGTAGTTAATATGCTCGTTATTCCTACAGGCATCCTCTTAGGAGCCAATATAAGCATCTACTAGTGGTGGATGTGGAACCAGATTCCTGTAACTCTTGGTAACATTGTTGGTGGAGCTGTGTTCACTGGACTAATCCTTTATGCGACTTATGGAGAGTGAAACCCGAAAATATTCGGGGAAAATTATAACATACTCTAACAATCACGAACAAATATGCGGGATAAATGTCGTTTTTTGGATCTAAAAAAGAACACCAGAAATAGGTTTTTAAGGAGATTAAGGATTGAACAGCCATTTTAAACGAATCTTTGGTATGTGAGATAGGAAGATGGTAATATCAGGTATCAGGTGGGAGGATAGGGATGAGATGGTTTGTGATTGTTTTTATTTTACTGATGGCCACTCTGACCCTCGTGAACGCTCAGGATGGTGAAAAAATATTCTACAGCAAATGTGCTGGGTGTCATAGCATTGGTGGGGGTGATCGAGCAGGTCCTGACCTTATGGGTGTAACAGAAAAAAGAGACGTTGAGTGGCTTATTAGAGTAATAGTGGAGCCAGACAAATTAACTGCTGAAGAAGATCCTGTACAGATGGAATTAATAGCAAAATATGGTTTACAGATGCCAAATCTTGGAGTGACTAGAGATGAAGCTATTGAGATCATTAAGTATCTGAACCAGTTCTCTACATCCCCATCTGAAATTGGACGGCCCAAAGAACCACAATTAGAGGAGCAACAGGAGCAGAAAATACCTGTTGCTCCAGGAAATTATGACGTTAAGCTCGGTAGGGCTTTGTTTACAGGAGAATCTAGGTTTAAGAATGGCGGCGCACCTTGTATATCCTGCCATTCTGTAAAAAAAGCAGGTATTGATGGAGGAACTCTTGCTGTTGATCTCAGCGATCTCTATCCAAAGCTTGGTGAAAAAGGCCTCTATGGGATATTTAAAAGTTTACAGTTTCCGGTTATGAAAGATATTTATGCAGGAAAGCCGTTGACAGATAAAGAGATTTACGGGTTAATTGCTTTTTTCCAGGAGGCATCAGCCTCTCCTAAGAAAAGTGCTGGAGCGTATCCGTTGTCTGGCATCGGGCTTTTTCTGATAGGTTTATTGGTAGCAGTTTTATACTATAGGAGGTTAATTAATGGCAGATAACCGAATTAAGGACGTATATTCTCCGGAATTAAGGGACTGGGAAGAATTTTACAGAAATCGATGGCAATATGATAAGGTAGTTAGATCTACTCATGGAGTTAACTGCACTGGGAGCTGTAGCTGGAATGTTTATGTTAAAGATGGGATAGTGACTTGGGAGCTTCAGGCCAACGACTATCCGAATTTTAATATGAGTATTCCCAATTACGAGCCGAGAGGCTGCCAGAGAGGGATCAGTTTTTCTTGGTACTTATACAGCTCTCTCCGAGTAAAGTATCCATACATAAGAGGCCCCCTCCTAGATTTGTGGAAAAGTGCAAAGGCAAAATGCAGCGATCCAGTCGAAGCTTGGAAAAGTATAGTCGAGACTGATGAACTTAGAGCTAAATATGTAAGAAAAAGAGGAATGGGTGGTTTCAGGCGGATTAGATGGGATGAAGTTGCCGAGATAATTGCTGCAGCAACTATTTATACTGCAAAAAAATATGGTCCGGATAGGATAGTGGGTTTTAGTCCCATTCCTGCCATGTCTATGGTCAGTTATGCTGCTGGAACACGATTCCTTCAGCTTCTCGGTGGGGTGTGTTTGAGCTTTTACGACTGGTATTGTGATTTACCTCCTGCCTCACCCCAGATCTGGGGTGAGCAGACTGATGTAAATGAGTCCGCTGACTGGTATAATGCTGGATATATTGTCGTGATGGGTTCAAATGTGAACATGACACGTACACCAGATGCCCATTTTCTAGCAGAAGTTCGGTATAAAGGCACTAAGGTCGTTGTTCTCTCTCCAGACTACAGTCAGGTTAGTAAATATGCAGATGCATGGCTTCCTGTAGAGCAAGGACATGATGGAGCTTTCTGGATGGCAGTGAACCATGTAATTGTTAATGAATTCTATTCTGAAAAACAAACACCCTATTTCATTGAGTATGCTAAGAAGTACACTGATCTACCATTCCTCGTGAAGCTTAAAAAGGAAGGAAATGTTTACGTTCCAGACAGATTCCTGAAAGCTTCTGAGATCGAGAAAGGAGATAACCTAGACAATGCAGATTGGATCCTATGTGTTATGGATGAAAATGGAGAAGTCAGGATTCCCAATGGCAGTATAGGTCTCAGATGGGCTAAAAATGGTGGAAAATGGAACCTTGAAATGAAAGATGTCGTGGATGAAAAAGAGATAGATGTGCGGCTAAGTCTTTTTGATAAAGAGTCAGTTATGGTCAGATTTTATTACGAAGACTATGGGGACTCAGTAAGGGAAGTTCCGGTAAAACATATTACGGCAAAAAATGGAGTGGAAGTCGTTGCCACAGTTTTTGATCTTTTGGCCGCCCATCTTGGTGTGTCCAGGGGTATGGAAGGAGATTACCCTGAGTCTTATGAAGACCCTAAACCCTTCACACCTGCTTGGCAGGAAAAATACACGAAAATTGCAGGAAAGAGTGTAATAAAAATAGCGAGAGAATGGGCTGAAAATGGTGAGAAAACTAAAGGAAAAAATCTTATAATTGTCGGAGCGGGTGTTAATCACTGGTTCCACAACGACTTAATCTACCGTGCAGCTATCACCTCGTTAATTCTTACAGGCAGTGTTGGTAGGAATGGGGGAGGTCTGGCACATTATGTAGGGCAGGAAAAAGTTGTCCCCATTGCACCTTGGGCCGTGATTGCTTTCGCTCAAGATTGGGTTAAACCTCCCAGGCTTCAGAACACACCAAGTTTCTGGTATGTCCATTCAGATCAATGGAGGTATGATAGGAGTTTTGTGGATTATTTCAAATCTGAAAGGGATGGAGATTTGCCATTACATACCATAGATTTCAATATAAAAGCAGTAAGGTTAGGATGGCTCCCCTTTTACCCTCAGTTCAATGAAAATTCGTTACGGATTGTAGAAGCAGCGCAGCAGGAGGGAGCAAAAAGTGATGAAGATATCAGAAAATGGATTATAGATCGCCTTAAAGAGGGCAAACTGAAGTTTGCCATAGAGGATCCGGATGCTGTGGAAAATTCACCTAAAGTATGGTTTATATGGAGAGGTAATGCAATAGCTTCGAGTGCTAAGGGACATGAGTTTTTCCTGAAACATGTTGTTGGTGCACCTAACAGCAATGCCATGGCCAGAGAGCTAGCAAGGGACTCTGTCAGAGAAGTTGTCTGGAGAGAAAAAGCACCTGAGGGTAAAATGGATCTGATCGTGGACATAAACTTCCGAATGGACACATCAGCCGTGTACTCGGACATCGTCCTCCCAGCAGCCACATGGTATGAGAAGCGTGATATCAACTCTACCGATCTCCACTCTTTTGTAAACTGCTTGGATGCAGCAGTTTCGCCAGCTTGGGGATCTAAATCTGATTGGGAAGTTTTTAAGATTATAGCTAAGAAATTCAGTGAACTGGCATGCAAACATTTCCCTAAATCAGTGAATGATGTTGTAATGGCTCCTCTTCTTCATGATACTCCTGAGGAGATCACTCAGACTGACATTAAAGACTGGAAATATGGAGAATGCGAAGCTATTCCAGGAAAAACAATGCCAAAACTAGCAATTGTTGAGAGAGATTATAGAAACCTTTACAATCGTTTTATTTCTCTTGGTGAGGGTATAAAAACTCTTGGTGCACATGGTATTAGCTGGGATGCGAGTGATATTTTTGAATCTCTTATTGACGAATTTTCTACCATTGAGTGGAATGGAACTAGATATGTATCTCTGGAAAATGAGCAGGATGTTGCCAATGTAATCTTGACTTTTGCTCCGGAAACTAATGGTGAAATATGTGTTAGGGCATTCGAGAATCTGGAAAAAAAGGTAGGAAAACCTCTCACTCATATTGCTGAACCCTATAGGAGCTTACGGATGACTTTTGATGACTTGAAAACTCAGCCTAGGCGATTCATTACCAGTCCTGTATGGAGTGGGATTGTAAATGATGGGAGAACCTATGCTCCATATACTCTAAACATAGAGTATGAAGTTCCATGGCGAACTCTTAGCGGAAGGCAAGAGTTATACCTAGATCATCAATATTACCTAGCTTTTTGTGAAGCTCTGCCAACTTTCAAACCAAAAATAGATCCAGAATTTCTGGATGAGATTGGTGGGGAAAAGGGTTTGGTTCTGAATTTGCTGACACCTCATGCAAAGTGGAGTATACACTCCACCTATTATGACAATCTGCGAATGCTCACTCTGTCCAGAGGAGGTCAGGGCATCTGGATTAATGATGTTGACGCCAGAGCTGCGGGAATAAAAGATAACGACTGGATTGAGGCATATAACAATAATGGCGTTGTGGTGTCCAGAGCAATTGTAAGTGCACGAATTCCGAAAGGCGTGGCTTTGATGTATCATGCTCCTGAAAGGACTCTCTTTATACCCAAATCAGTAAAAACCGGGAAGAGGGGGGGAGTGCACAACAGTCTGACGAGAGCTCGTCTCAAGCCCACATTGATGGCAGGTGGTTATGCTCAGTTCAGCTATTACTTCAATTATTGGGGTCCGACAGGAGTGAACAGAGACACCTACATTATAGTCAGAAAACTGGAGGGTAGGTGAGGTTAATGGATGTAAGGGCACAGTTGGTTATGGTCTTCAATCTTGACAAATGTGTTGGATGCCATACTTGCAGTATCGCTTGTAAGAACATATGGACTGACAGAAAGGGAGCAGAATACATGTGGTGGAATAATGTTGAAACCAAACCTGGAGCAGGATTTCCAAAGTTCTGGGAGGATCAGGGAAAATACAGAGGCGGGNGGATAATTAAAGATGGTAAAGTAAAGCTCAGAGCCTTTGGAAAATTGTCCACTCTGATGAATATTTTTTATCAGCCCTATATGCCAAAACTTGAGGACTACTATCATCCCTGGACTTATGATTATGGCAGGCTTTACGATTCAGAAGAAGAGGATGATCAGCCGGTGGCTGAACCCGTTTCATTGATATCAGGCGAAAGGATGGATAACATAGAATCTGGGCCCAACTGGGACGATGATCTCGGTGGCTCAAATGAATATGCAGCAGGTGATGCAAATCTTCTTGAAAAAGAAATTCTTGAGGAATATGAAAAAATCTTCATGTTTTATCTTCCCCGCATATGCAACCATTGCCTTAATCCTGCATGTATTGCTGCCTGTCCATCGAGAGCAATATATAAAAGAGGAGAGGATGGAATCGTTTTGGTTGATCAAAACACATGCAGAGGATGGAGGTTTTGTGTAACAGCATGTCCATACAAAAAAGTATACTACAACTGGAACACAGGTAAGTCTGAAAAATGCATTTTCTGCTATCCTCGAACTGAAACTGGTCAGGCTAATGCATGTGCTCATAGCTGTGTAGGAAGAATTCGTTATGTGGGTGTTCTACTCTATGACGCTGATAGGGTATCTGATATTTTGAAAGTGAGAGATGAAGATCTGGTAGAAGCTCAACGGGATTTGATACTCAATCCAGAAGATGACGTTGTTAGAAAAGCTGCTCGGGAAAATGGAATTCCAGAAAACTGGGTACAGTCTGCAGTTGATTCTCCTGTATATACTCTGGTTAAGGAGTTCGGAATAGCATTACCTCTGCATCCTGAGTTCAGAACTCTACCTATGACCTATTATGTCCCCCCTCTTTCACCTGTCCTTTTATCTCAAAAAATGTCGTTCGAATTGGATTACCATAAACTTATTCCGGCTATAGGACAGATGAGAATTCCCCTTAAGTATTTGGCAAAGCTCTTTACAGCAGGGAATGTTTATCTGGTTGCAGAAGTTTTGAAGAAACTTGTTGCTCTTCGAGTGTACATGAGGGCAAAAACAGTCGGAGATACATTGGATGATGGTTTTCTTAGAGAAGTTTCTATGGATGCCAACTCTCTGGATAGACTTTACAGACTTTTTACCACGGCAAGCTACGAAAAGCGATACTCAATACCACCGGTTCATGGGGAGTATGTTGACTCTTATGAACGGAAAGGTGGGAAGGGATTCGGCATAATTGCAAAACCGAGGGGCGGAATATGATCCTAGCAAAATACTACGGGTTTTTCTCTTCTCTTTTTGAGTATCCCTGGCAAATCCAAAATTTAAGGGAAAAAACAAGAGATTTATTGTGTTTTCTAGACTCTATTGGGGTAAACCATTCACTAGGTAGTTTTAGAGAGTTTCTTGATAATTCAGAGATATCGGTTATCCAAGAAGAGTATGTGAGAGTTTTTGATATATTTCCTCTGTGCTCTCCCTACCTCTCTCACCATTTATTTGGAGACAGTTACAAGAAAGGAATGTATATGGTTGAATTGAAAAGAATTTACAGAGATCGCGGGTTTTACTACCAAGAAAGGGAATTACCGGATCACATGGCTGTTGTTATGGCATTCCTTTCTCACCTTTGTGAGATATCTCTGGATATAGAGAGAAAAAATTTCCTCCAGAGTTACGTTCTGGGAGGGTTAAATTTGATGGTAGAAAGAATCGACAAAGAAACTACTCCTTACAAAGGGCTGATTCAATCTGTTTATGCTTTTTGCAAAATGGATTCAGAGGAGGTGGTAATTTATGCTTGAAACCTTTATTTTTGTGGTGTTGCCTTATCTTTCCATCGCAATAGCCCTGTTCGTAACACCTTATCGATATTTCTCCAGTAAACTTGACTGGAGTGCTTTTTCAACTCAGTTCCTTGAGAGAAAAACCCTTTACTGGGGAAGTGTTCCTTGGCATTATGGTGTGGTGTTAATATTAGTAGGGCACATTATAGGATTTCTTTTTCCTTCTACTGTTAGTGCAGCTCTCTCAGGGATTTCAGCCATTGTTGCTCTTGAGAGCATTGCATTAGCTTTAGGACTCCTTACTCTAGTTGGAAGCATAATTCTATTGATTCGCAGAGCTTCAGGTATTATTCGGGCTGTTACAGGATATGCAGACTGGATCCTCCTTTTTCTTATCCTTCTTCAAGCTACAACAGGCGTTTACATGGGAATTTTCGTCAGATGGGGTATGGAATGGTATCTGTATACCGCTGTCCCATGGCTATATTCGTTGCTTACACTAAATCCGCAGATAGGATATGTTGTGGGATTGCCATTCGTCTTTAAATTGCATGTCATAGGAGCCTTTTTAATTCTGGCAGTGTTGCCTTTTACCAAGCTTGTTCACATACTGTTTTTCCCTCTTAGCTACATTAGAGATCCTCCTATACTGTATCGATGGGTTACCAGAATTAAAGGAAAATAGAGAATGAGGTGAATGAATGACGGCTGATAGGATTGAGGAACTGAAAAACAAGTACGAACTTAAGGGATCTCCAACTACTGGCCTGATTGCAGCGACTTTCGGGTTTTTCGTAGGATTCGCCGCAGTTGCACTGTATGGGCCGGCAGCGAAAAATTTCAAAGAGGTAATGGAGCTTTCGGGTATCATGGTAGGCTTTCTGGTTGCAGCTCCCCAACTTTCAGGATCCTTACTAAGGATACCTTTTGGTGCTTGGGTAGATAAAGTTGGAGGGAAAAAACCCTTGCTTACTTTATTGAGCCTCTCTCTGATAGGTATGGCAGGGTTAACTGCTATTTTGTTCATGTACTACCCAAGCAGACTCACAGTGGAGATGTACCCTCTTGTCCTCTTTTTTGGGGTCCTGAGTGGATGCGGGGTAGCTACTTTCTCAGTTGGAATCCCGCAAACATCCTATTGGTTCCCTCAGAAAAGACAGGGATGGGCTCTAGGTACCTATGCGGGTCTTGGTAATGCCGCTCCTGGCATTTTTACCCTTGTGCTTCCTTTTGCTCTGATCGGGTTAGGTCTTCCAGGAGCTTATGCAGCTTGGTTCCTGTTTTTGCTCACAGGCACAGTAATTTATGCAATCATAGCCTACGACGCATACTATTTTCAGTTAAGAAAGAAAGATGTACCAAAAGAAGCAGCTGTAGCAGTGGCACGAGAAATGGGTCAGGAGCTCTTACCTTCAGGGACTCTAGTAGATGCATTAAAGATCTCAGCCAGAATAGGGCGAACATGGGCCCTGGTAGCTCTTTATTTCACTTCATTCGGCGGTTTTTTAGCTCTGACTGCCTGGTTTCCCACATACTGGAGCCTTTTCCACGAGTTTGACATAAGAACAGCAGGTATATTGACAGCAATTGGGTTCTCTCTCCTTGCATCTTTCATCAGGGTTTATGGTGGACATCTCAGTGACAAGATGGGTGGTGAAAAGACTGCAATAATGAGTTTTACCCTAATACTCGTTGGTGCAGTGATTCTCATATCTTCAAGGAGCTTTCTGCCAGCTCTGGCAGGAGAGATATTTATTGGTGCCGGTATGGGTGTAGCCAATGCGGCCGTTTTCAAGTTGGTGGCTAAATACGTTCCTGAGGCAGTTGGTGGCGCATCCGGGTGGGTTGGAGGACTTGGAGCTTTTGGCGGTTTTGTCGTCCCTCCAATTCTTGGGGTATTTGTGGATGTTTATGGAAAGGAGGGATACGCAACAGGCTTTGTTGTGTATGTAGCTTTAGCTCTGATATCTATATTGATATCGTATGTGCTGAAAAAGAAATATGGGCATGAATTACATTGAGTCCCTCTAATTTTTTAATTTGAGCTCTTTATTTTTTCTATCTGTGCTAATAATTAGGAAAAAGTTCAATAAACCAGTTAGGATTTTAAATATATAAAGTTCCTTAGAATTCAAATAAGCGAGCAGATGGATTGAACTTTCTTACGGATAAAAAATTGCCGGATAGAAGCTGGAGAGATCTCGATCCGGACCAAAAGTTAAGCAGAAGGCAAAGGAATATTGAGTTTCTGACTACTCTTTAAGGTTTATCAAATTTTGCCCTTTAAACCCTCCTTGTAACACCTTTCTTACCTTAAGTTCGGAAAGATGGGTTTTTACATCAAAAGACTAATGAGGGAATAAGTCACCACTCATGGACTGGTATGACCTTTTGTTGACCAAATCACTGTTGCATAATCTTTGAGTACATCACACGGTAAAAGAGGGAAAGAAGTTATGTAGGTTTAGCATATCACATTTCAATTACTCCCTAATCTATTTTGCTAACTGACTGGGGTAAGTAGGGTATGTTGGTTGTGACCTAAAGTGGTCTTCTAGAGCGGCCATCACTGCTAGGACGATGTCCTCTCGCCAGTGCCGGGCGACGACCTGCACACCCACCGGCAAGCCTGCACTTCCTCGTTCTACTTCTCGTGCAGTAATTTCTGCTATGTCTTTGCCCACTTCCCGGTCACTCTCTTCGCCTGGTTGCACTGTTGTTGCTGCAACTACTCCTGCTGGTGCACCGATCACATTGTATATGTATCCATAGGCGCCTGCAGGGAAAAGATGTTCACTGCTTCCATGAGTGAGGGCTGGAAGCGCATAAGGAGGGCACAGGATGGCATCGAAGTCTCCCTTATCGAGTGTCTGGAGAAAGCGTGCTCTATACTGGTTGCGCATCTCCACCAGTTGCCAGTATTTTTCAGCCGAACAGGTTCCCATACATTGGATCATGTAGGCAAGATGGTGTTGACCACGTGCTGCCATGATTCTGGATATTACTAGCCGCAAAAAATTCGGAATACTTGAACCCCGGAAGATTCCCGAGATCTGAGGAATTGGCTTTTCCCTACCCAGAAGGTGCTTTAAATCTGAAACTCCTCCAGCCGTATTTGCACCCAGAAATATTCGTATCGCTTCAGCTGCATCCGGAGGTGTGAATTGGTCGATAGAAGCACCACGTTTCTGAAGTGCATCGGCAGCCTCTTCAACAGCTCGTCGCAAAGCAGGTGAAGCTGGAAAGTAGCTGTCATCTGCATAAAAACCAATTCGCAGTTCTTCTATCTCTACTTTCGACGGATCAGGCCAGGGAACAGGGGGAACCAGATCATAAGTCGTTTTCGAGGATGGTGCTGCTAATACTTCCATGGCCAGTTGTAAATCAGCTACTGTTCGTGCTATGGGGCCTGGTTGGGGGATTATAGCTTCTTGTCCACCACCAAGAAGTCCGGCGGGAAAATCGTCGTTGGATAAGCGGCCTGAGGTTGGTTTAAACCCATAGATCCCGCAGAAATGAGCTGGTACTCTTATACTTCCTCCAAAATCACCAGCTAACCCGAAGGGCACACCATGAGCAGCAATGATAGCTGCCTCTCCACCACTGCTCCCTCCAGGTGTTCTATCTAGGTTCCATGGGTTGTTTGTGCGACCATAAACAGGGTTGTCACTCTCCCAACCGGCCAGGGTTTGTATGATGTTGGTTTTCCCAAGAATAATGGCACCAGCCTTTCGTAGTTTCGTAATCAACGGACCTTCGTTGTGGTAAATATTTCCAATTTGGTGAGTTGCACCAAGGGTTATCTGTGTACCGGCAACACGATATTGCTCTTTAATGGTAATAGGCACACCATGGAGTGGACCAAGTGGATCGCCACGGTTACGCGCTCGATCGGCTTCTGCAGCCTGAGCCATGGCCTCGTCAAATAATGGTATAACGACTGCATTAAGTTTTTCATTAACAGCTTCGATGCGACGAATACAAGCCTCAGTAACTTCTTGGGCTGAAAGATCGCCTGTTTTGGTCTTATAAGCCAGTTCTGAAGCACTCATATTCGTAATTGTTTTCATTGATCGAGTTTCACGCTGTTTCATACGTCTCTCCTCTGGTTTGTTCTGTAGCTACAAAGGCATATGTCCTACAATGGACAAACCAAAATTTTTGATTATTTTTCATAATAATTAACTTAATTTCATTTTATTTTAATCTTTTTCTATAAAAGAAAGGTCTTTAGATTTTATGTAACAGGTATTTTATTTTAAAACTCATATATGAAAGCTCGATGAAACATTTCAGAGAGGTTTAACTTTGGTTAAGAAAGTGCTGAAATGTTACCAACTGGATTGAGTAGAGGATGAAAATAAGCAAAGTATTTGAAGTGGCAAACAACATCAAAACAGACTCGTTTTACGGCCTCTTCATCATACGATGTTGAAGTAAAGTAAATAGGTAATAAAGTATTGAAGAGTATTAAATAAATCGAGAGGAATAATAAAAAATACAAGGACTACAGCAACCTGTTAATTTCTATGAGAATGAAAAGAGAGTCTGTGGTGTGTTGTGGAAAGGATTTCATCCCGTAAACGTTTTTAACATGATCCAGATCATCTCTTGTCTATATTTGTCATCTCGTAATTTATTAAGGTCAAAGTTGGCTTAACTGGATCGTTTGGATGTATATCTATGTCTGATGAGCTCAGCAAGATTTAAGATATTGAATAGTACATTTACCAGTATGAAAACTCTGAAAATCAGGATGAAAGCTCATGGGGATATGAAAGATATTACAGATGAAGTTGCAGAATACATTAAGGAATGCGATAAGGAATCAGGAGCTGTTTTGATTTTTTCTAAAGGTTCTACCGGCGCCATAACGACCATTGAATATGAACCCGGTCTGAAGAAGGATTTTCCCCAAGTAATGGATAAAATAGCCCCATATGGAAATGACTATGAGCACCACAAAACTTGGCACGATGACAATGGCTCCAGCCATGTGAAGGCCTCTATTGTTGGTCCAAGTCTGATCGTTCCTTTCAGGGATAAAGAGCTAATCCTTGGTACATGGCAGCAGATTGTTGTGGTAAATTTTGATACCGGAGATAGAGTAAGAGAAGTAATCCTACAGGTATTATGAGTGAAGTAAATCTAAATCGGTTTGCTATCATACTTGATAGCCAAGTATGTCATGTCTTTTTCATGACCTTGAGACATCTGAATTTGAAAAAGTCTTAAGGGGATAGATCGAGATACCCCAAAATCCCCTGTAATCTTGCAAGTTCTGTTCCAAGGGCTTATGAATTTTTTTGTTCAATTAAAAACTCGTAGCCAGAGATCTGAATAGTTGTTAAAGATAAATGAATTGCTTCGCCATTTGATTCCAACTACTTCAGGACTATATAAAACATTTTGGATTGCAATAATTATTGTTTCAGGCACATTAATTTTATATATCGATACGATGTTATCACTTGTCATGGCTCATCTCCTACTTTATACTTTTCTTGGAGCTACTATTGCTCTCCTGTCTCTTCTAAATCTGAATATTATGGTGAACAATAGGGGCGTGAAAGAATTCGTGAGCAAGCGGATAGAGATGGCAAAATGGCATACGGCTATAATCTTAATCACCATTTTTATTACTTATATGGTCGGAATGTTGTATCTTGCAATTCGAAGTGAGGTAATGAGGGAATTCATGATTCTAGTGGCAATTGTTCTCTGGACGGGTCTTCTTGTAGTTGAGGCCACAACGTTTAGAAAACTTATTGGAGATGGTTTTCGACCCAAAGCTTCAAAGGATTTTCTTAACTACATATTCTACTTCGGTGTACTCTGGTTATTGTTCGATAGATTCACGGTTCCTTGGGCAGTTATTGGCACAGTCTCAACAGTTTTTGTGGTAGCAATAGTTTATTTCGCTGTAATGTTATGGAAATATAGTAAAATAATCCATGTGTTGGTTGAGCCCCTAGATTTGTATACACCTGCTATTGGAGTGAGATTTTTCTCAGCTCTTGTAGGGATAATATTGATGTCGTACGGACATTCAGAAGGCGTCTTTAGGGGATTTATAGCAATTGGTTTTGTAGTTCTTGCAGTGGTAGTGTGGTATTCAGCCATGAATATGGAGAAGTTGGTGAGGATGTAATTTTTATGTTCTTTTCTCTTATAAAGTTAGAAGCCTTATGGGCCATTTTACGCATTCCATCTCAATCTCTCAAACTCTCTCTATGAGCCTTATTTTAAAATCTTCATGTGAAAAAAGAACTAACCTAATTTTAACTCGTTCCTTATCAATTTCTGACATCCTTGAATTAATTGGTTTTAATTAATTCGTTAAAGCAATGTTATTTTAAAAAAATACAACCTAATCAACGTAAGGAAGCTTCAGATTGGTTAAACTTTGTCGCGAGAGTGGGTATGAGTCTGATGTACTGACATCCAATGCAGCCTAGGCACATCGGATATCAATGATCCAGAAAAGCTTGTGCCCAAACGGATGTGAGTACTCTCGACATTGTTAAACACTGTGGAAAAACAATGAACTTCTCTCCTATGATGGAATTTATTTATATTAAGATTAACAAAATTATATCCATGGCTGGTCTCAATGGGATTAGTATGGCCATTGCAGCATTAAGTTTTCTATCTTCTATTTTGGTTATTGGATTACTATCTTTGTTCAAAGAAAAAGAAAGTATAGAAACTCATATAGTATGGAATGTTCTATCTAGTTATATATTTGTTGCAACATTAATATTCGTAGTAATATCTATTTCTGAGTTTATAGAATTATTAAACGAGATTTTAAACTTAGGTAGTCTCATTTTAATCTCACATAAACTAAATTTTACGATAGCGGTGCTAATTCTATTATTGAATATCATCTATGCTAGGAAGATTTACTTGTCTAATGGAGAAACTGACATTGTCTCTTTGGTATATGGAAGATTTGGATTGACAATGGTATACTCTGCATTAGTGATTTTGATATCACTCCACATTAGCGAAAGTCAGACACTTTACACAATTATCAGTATTGTATCTGATATTGCTTATACATTTTCCATCCCAATAGTGCTATATTTATTTTTTATGATAATAAAATATAATAGAATGGTTCAACAAGGGGTGATAGTAATTCCACCAGAGTTAATAACAAAATCAACAGGCATAGCGGTCTCTTTCCTCCTGCTCTCCTCAGCATTTATTTTTATTTTTAATGGTCTCCATGAAGTCTATAATATCCTCGAATTTGGTTCATTTGTCTCATTTATAATTGCTCTAGAAACCTACAGGAATGAAATGTGGAAGATGGTTCGACTCTAGTTTTCTCCCTAACATGAATTCTCCAATACTATTATCGGTTCTAATACTATTATCAGAGTGCCCCCAACTTCTTTTCATATGAAAATACAATGGGTGGATAATGATGGTTCAGTTTTCTCCTTCTCTATCCGAGATAATCTGAACTATTTTTCTGGCACGCGATAAGAGAGCACAATTAATTTAATAATAGAATCCTAAATTATATTCAAGCTAAGTTAGAGATGATGGACACATCCTATGACAGAAGAGTGGAGAAAGGGTTCCATGCTTATATGGAAAGTGTAAATATTTTACTACAGATGAATCGAAGTTCTATGACACATTAAAATGCGTCTGCAATCGATATATTTAACTCAACGGTAAAAATATTACATGTATATAAGCCTAGTGTTACCATGGTTAAAATGAGTCGAAAAAAGGATCAAAATAGAAAAAAGGGGCAAATTTACTGGTTAGCTGTGTTTGCAGTTATGGTCCTCATTGTTATAGCCTCAACAACAATATATTCGATCTCCAAGACACCACTTGACGAAATAACGGTGTATCTATCCCCCAACTGTGGATGTTGTAAACTTTATGTAAATTACTTGAAAAGGGAGCGTTTTGAAGTTGAGGACATCGAAATGAAGGACATCAATACAGTAAAGAGCCAGTATGGTATCCCACCTCTCTTGCAGAGCTGCCACACATCTGTTATTGATGGCTACTTTGTTGAGGGTCATGTGCCCGTTGAAGCCATTAAAGAGTTAATAGAAGAAAAGCCAGATGTTGCCGGGATAGCTCTGCCGGGTATGCCTTCAGGATCACCTGGAATGCCGGGAGGGAAAGAAGAGCCTTTTATTATTTATAGTCTTAAGGATGGAAACTTCAGAGTATTCATGACTATGTAGGTGCTGGTATGAGTAAACATAGTAAGTTGTTCCCATTTATTCTTGTAGCACTTTTGATTTCAAGAGTTCTGATTTCAAGGGTTGAAGCCCATTGTCCCCTATGTACAGCAGGGATTGCGGCGGCTGCTGGGAGTGCACTGGCTTTGGGAGTCAGAACTGTAACGATAGGATTGTTCGTCGGAGCTTTCGCAGTATCAACCGGAATGTGGTTTGCGAACTCGAAAGGGGTTACAGGTGTGAAGAAGTTCTTAATTGCCCTGATAGCTTTTCTCGTGACTGTCGTACCACTCATGTCTGTGATGCCCGAGTATATTCCAGTTTACATCTCACTTGCGGGTGACTATGGCTCTCTGCTGAACAGAACGTACCTGCTGAGCTCTTTCCTTGGAGGAAGTTTGATTGGAGCGATATTATTGGCAGCAACTCCTTGGTTCAATAAAAAGCTGACAGAGCTAGTGGGAAAAAGGATTCCCTTTCAGGGAGTGGTGCTGACGATAATCTCACTTACAGTTGTTGGAGTCCTCCTGCAGGTTTTGTGAGGGTGAACGAGAAAGGTAGAATAAACCTCACTCTCACTTGACTGCCAGCCCTACTACCTCCTCTGTGGAGGAGGACTTTCCATCTACATTAGATAAACTAAAAAAGGTTCACAAAAAATGTATTAATTTAAATTGGTTAGACATTTGCGTCAAGAATTACTTGTGATGATTCATCGTTGATGCTATTATGATTAAATAAGATGCCGGTATCTTAATTAATGCAACGTCTTTCTTACGGTCTATCCGCCCGCCCTTATATAGACTGAATCCACAGCTCCAGAAGGAGAAGTTACCGAAACATTTGTAATGCTGAGTGCTCCATCCGCATCTTGCAATGTAAGCTCAACTGTAGTTGAGATATTCATTTTTCTAGCAATAATGGGAATCTTCTTAAAACGAAAATCATTCTGTCTGATATCTGAAACTCACCTGTAGCTGTTATAGATGAAGCCCACAAATATCGAAACAAAAACACAAACAGATGGAGTGCAGCAAAAACCTTGCAAAGGAAATTAAACAACTTTCCAAACAAGTTCATGCTCCTTACAGCCACACCTCTGAATAACACGATAGATGATCTCTACAACATTATCAGGATATTTACGGATGACACCTTCATAACATTCAAAATGAAGAACATACCTGTAGATGAGCTGGTTAAACGATACAAGAAATTGAAAAGAGAGTATGAGGAGAGATATGATGAAGGAATCAAAAAGGAGCTGAAGAAAGTTGCAACAGAGATCAAAAGGAAAGTACTTGATGAGGTGATGGTTATAAGAACAAGAAGGTATATTTTAGAGCAGTTCAAGGATCTGAGAATTGATGGCAAGAAGCTCGAGATCTCGGATCTTATGGTGTTTGATTAACTCGGATCTTGCTACAGGAGAAATAGCCAAATGATTAGGTTCTGAAGAAGGATATAACAAAGTGGATATACATCTAAAAGAACTGGAGAGAGGGTTTTCTGGAATCAGGGATTGTGGGGGTTAGAAAGGGAAGACCTCTACGATTGTATGGGGTTAAACGGGACTTGGAAGTGGTTGAGAGGATAGTGAGGGATTTTCAGAATTGAAAGATGTTCTGCAAGAATTGAACTGAGTGTTAGAATTACTGGAAGAGAAGATTAAAAAGGAGGGCTATACAGACAGATATCCAGTGAAAGAAGTGTTAAAATGTTCTCCAGAATTTTTCAAAATTTGCCTGAAAGGAGAACTTAAATATTTTAAAGAATATTAATTACTAGAATCAATCTGTTTTTGGAAAATAACTGTTAAAGAGTTTATAATTGGATAAAGGACGCCGGGGGTGGGATTTGAACCCACGCGTTCCCGATGGAACAACAGGTCTCGAGCCTGTCGCAGTAGCCGCTCTGCAACCCCGGCCTCAATTCAACTCCACGCCTCGATAATGTGGTATCATAATCCAATGTACCATTAATGTATTTAATGCTTCATGTGCTGGTGATATTAAATATTTTGTCTCTTCCAGCTGACTACGAATGGTTGATGGCTAAACTCTTCTGTACAATGGCAAGACTATAGCAGATATGAAAACCAAAATTTTTATTATTGGATTCTTAAAAGTTGTCCTTTATGTCGGTCTTTATAGAAATGCTTGAGGAGACCTATAATACTATCAATTCGAGCTTGTATGGGTATTCAAAGGATAGAGATTTTAAAAAAATCTCTGAAATACTTCCAGATCTCTTAATCCCTTTAAATAACATTTACAGGCTGGCATTAAGAGTTCCTGAGTTAAGAAATAATGCTCACATTGTGGCCTCTTCTGTTAAAATGCTGGAACTAACTGAGGACCCCGATTTCACAGAAGATCTCACATCGAAAGAAGATTACATCATGAGTGCTGTATTGAAATTGAGAGATGTTTTATCCTCTATGAAAGAGACCTCTGACAAGATTAGAAATATTGAAGAATATATGGATGGTGCCGCTATTATGGGGTGGGACAATCTCCCTGCCTTATATCCCACCTCTGAGATCCTGAAAAATATGGATAAGTATGTGAAAGATAAGACAATGATCTTTGACTTGCCTTTTGGGACAAGAGAGGTTAGTTATGAAGATATAGCGAAAGTAGCTGCTATCGCAGGATGTAAGCCAGAATATCTCCCTGTTATAGGGGCCGCCTTAAAAGGTATATCGACTGAAGAGTTCAATCTTTTTGGAGTCCTCACAACGGAATATCCATGCTGGCCAGTTATGGTAATAAACGGACCAATAAGAGATGAGATCGGAATTAATTACGGAAATAACTGCCTTGGTGTAAGTTCCCACGCCAATACGACTATTGGTAGATCTCTTCTGTTGTTGATTGATAAATATATCCTATCCCTTAAAAAGACAAAAACGGGACAGGGGACACCATGTCAGTATTCGTACTGTTTTGGTGAAAATGAGCAGGAGTCTCCTTGGGAACCTCTTCATGTTGAGAAGGGATTTGATGAAGATGATAGCACTGTAACTGTTCTTGGCGGAGAATCTCCACATTCAACAGCAGATCATGCTTCGAAAAAGGGAGAAGATGTTCTCATCACTATTGCAAGATCCATGATTTCTATGGGGAGTTATAACCTCTTTTTTGGGGAAGGAGATGTAATGCTGGTTCTTGGTCCTGACCATGCTGGGATGCTTGGAAAAGAAGGATGGACTAAAGATGACATCCGGAATTTCCTGTATGAAATGGCAAGAAATCCCCTCGAACTCCTTGAAGAAAGGGGTGGTTGGGGATTGGACGAAGAGAGGAGTGAATGGGCTAAGAATTTTGATAAGGTCCCTGTGGTTAAAAAACCCGAGAATATCGTGATCGTGGTGGCTGGAGGCAAGGGAAGGCACTCTTCTTATATACCCTCTTATGGATGGACAAAAGCCGTAACAGTAAAAATTGAATGAGTTTGCAGACTATTAAGCTTTAGATAAAGGTCACTTGTCCTCCACACCTCTTTCAGTAACTGCGAATACAGCTTCACCTTCTGGAAGATATGGGGAGTCTACCAGTCGAGCAATCCTTAAGCTTCCTTTTCCTTTTCTGAGGTATAACCTGAATGTGGCGGTATGTCCCAGGATATGTCCTCCAATAGGTTTTGTCGGATCGCCGAAAAACGTATCCGGCTTAGCCTGAACTTGGTTGGTTACCACAACTGCAGCGTTGTGAAGATCAGCAAATCTCATAAGGTCGTGAAGATGTTTGTTTAATTTCTGCTGTCTGTCCGCAAGAGTTCCTCTTCCAACGTATTCTGCACGGAAATGAGCTGTTAAAGAGTCAACAATTATGAGTCTGACGGGCATATCCTGATTTTTCAGTTTATCAGCCAGTTCCATGGCGTTATCTACTAGTAAAATCTGGTGATTGGAGTTATAAGCTCTCGCCACATAAATGTTTTTCAAAACAGTCTCAGGATCGAGCCCCCTGTTCTCACAGATCTGCTTGATCCGTTCAGGTCTAAAGGTATTTTCTGTATCGATTATTACAACTGAGCCATCTAACCCCCCTTCTTTACCAGAAAGTTGCACGTTTATTGCAAGCTGGTGACAGATCTGTGTTTTACCGGAACCAAATTCTCCATAGAATTCTGTGATAGCCTGAGTTTCTATTCCTCCTCCGAGAAGCTCATTCAGAGCATCTGAACCTGTGGTGATCTTGCCTACCTGCTTCCTCCTTTCAAAGATTAGATCACCCGTCTCAAACCCTCCAATATTAGCTTTTTTTCTAGCAGCAACTATGATTTTCGCTGCAGTCCCTTCACCAATATCGGCAGCAGCTGATAATTCTGATGGTGATGCAACTGCAATTGCCTCTATAGATGTGAATCCAGCCTCTCTGAGTTTTTCAGCTGTTGTAGCTCCAACACCGGGCAGATCTTCCAGATCAACATATTCTTGTTCCATTGTCAACACTCCTTGTAATCTCTTGAGACCTACTAAAGATTAACTTTATGGTAGAGATGAAAGTAATTTAAGTTAAAATTACAATTGCTAGTTTATACTCTAAATCGGAGACGGTAAGGGATTTATAAGGGTAGATATGCATGACATTGTATGGCAAAGATTGCTTTTTCATCCATGTTCTTGCATGATTATCCTCTTGACATTATAGTGTCTGCGGGAAAGGAAGCTGGTTTCGATTCTATTGAGTTCTGGATTGAAACTCCTCATTTTTGGGAAAATCGTAAACAGAGTGTTAAAATCTTAAAACCCTTGAAGAAATTTAGAAATATAATTGTTCATGCACCTGTGTTTGATTTAAATCCGTCATCTTTTAATGAAGGAGTCAGGTCTCTCACCCTTAGATACACTATGGAATCCCTTCATATAGCAGGGTTGATTGATGGTGAATTCGTCACAATACATCCTGGTAGGAGAACCGTCTCCAGAAAGGCAACAAGGAAAGATAGTGCAAGGATGAATAAGTATCTGGAGATTTGCAAAAATTATTCCAGAATTAAGGGAATCCCTTTGGCCATTGAAAATCTTGAGAAGAGAATCAATGCTCTTTGCTGGAGTCCCTCATCTATTAAAAGAGTTGTGGAAAAGTATGATCTGTATTTCACTCTGGATATTGATCATGCTTTGAAACATTCAGAACAACTGGCCCTTCGGTTTATAGAGCTCTTAGAAGATCGGTTAAGGAATATTCACGTGAGTCTTTCTGACGGGTTAAGAAACCATGCTCCCTCTAGATTTAACAGTAGGGTCAAGAAGGTGCTGAGCCATCTTGGATGTGATTATGAGGGATATCTTACCATTGAACTGGATGATCTGGCTTACGAGAATATATTGAGTCTAGAAGAGAAGCTTAATGAATTAAGGCAAGAAAAAGAGTTCTTAGAATCAATTTTCAGGAAGTGATTCCATAAAATGAATTTTATTTCTTTTGAAACCAATCTTAATGTGAGACTTTTTATTCAGTTCAATTCTATGGAATACGTGATCAGGTACATCAACGGTAACGTATCCTGATGAAGTTGAAACAATCACTTCGTAAATCCCACCTTTTCTGAGGATCCGTAAGATGTTTCCTTCGATAATGTTATCCCGAATCAGGTCTCCAACAGGTTTACCTTCTCGCACAATCATTATATTCTCAGGACGGATACCGAAAGTAATCGGAGTTCCGGGAGCTACATTCCGGAAGGATGTGGTCAACTCAGTCCCGTTCCAGTTAATTTTAAGGACATCTCTCTCCGGATTTGTATCAGTTACTGTTCCTTGAAACACATTCTCAAATCCCATGAAATTAGCAACAAAAGCTGTAGAAGGAAATTCATATATCTCTTTTATACTCCCATATTGGTGTATGCGTCCGTTTCCCATTACGACCACCTGATCTGCCATTATCATAGCTTCTTCTTTACTATGGGTTACCAGAATAACCGGAATGTCAAGTTGTCTAAGTAAATTTCTCAATTCTATCCAGAGTTTTTTTCGTAAGTTTTCATCAATGCTTCCCATTGGTTCGTCCAGCATCAGTAATTCAGGGTGTGTGAGGAGAGTTCTGGCTATGGCAACTCTTTGTCTTTCTCCACTGCTAAGACTTTGAATATCTCTATCCAGTAAATGGCCTATATTTAGAAGGTTCACCAGATCTTTCAGATCCCCTTCCCTTCCACCATACAACAAATTCTCTCTGACGTTTAAATGGGGAAAAAGTGCAAAATCCTGAAAGACATATCCTATATGGCGTTTTTCTGGGGGGAGATGGTCAATTTCTCGCCCGTTAAGTGTAATTGTTCCTTTATCTTGTTTTATTATTCCTGCTATGATGTTCAGGAGAGTGGTTTTTCCACTACCACTGGGTCCAAGTATTGCTATAATGCCCTTTTTAATTTTTAGATTAACTGGGCCAAGCTTGAAAGATGGAAACTCCTTATAGATTTCTTTTAGTTCGAGCAACCCAACCACCCAAGAAAATTTCAAAAGATTTCAGGAATATTATTACCCCTAAACTCATAATCCATAAAATAATCGCTAAAGGAACTGCTGCGGGTACTCCTCCTCCCAAGAATGAAGCATATAGCTGGATTGGAATTGTACGGGGATGATAAGCCACCATAAAGGTAGCACCGAACTCCCCAATGGCTCTCGCAAAAGTTAGTGCAAGCCCGGCTATGATACCTCCCTTAGCTAGAGGAAGTGTTATCTTGAAAAATGTCTCGAGAGGACCTTTTCCAAGTATTCTGCTGGCAAATTCTAATTTTGGGTCTATCTCATCAAAAGCTGCTTTAGAGGTAATGACTATGAAAGGAGACGCAACTGCAATCTGAGCCAGCATTATCCCTACAAGAGATCTGGTGAACCTAAAACCAAGGTCACTGACTACGCCCCCAATAATCCCATTGGGTCCAAAGATAACTAGTAGAAAGAGACCGGTTACAATGGGTGGGACAACCAGAGGGCTTAAAATAATTGCTTCTATTATAACTGCTCCTTTGAATCTGTGTCTGGAGAGCGTATAAGCAAGAGGAACTCCAAATAATATACAGATCATGGTGGAGAAAGTTGCAGAAATAAGAGATGTCTTGAGAGCTGATACAACAACAGGATTTTTCAAAGCATGTATGATCTGTGTAATAGCCTGCCAATCTGAAAGAGAAAGTGCACCTCCTAAAAAGGGCAAGAGGAGATACGCCACCATCAGAAGCGTCAGTATTTTTGTAATTTTATTCAGGTTCGTATAATCCCCCCGGTACATCTCCTTTTAAAATAGGCATATTGTTTGTTAGAAGGCCCAATTCATTAAATAATGCAAGCCCCTCATTAAACAGAAATTTTACGAATTTCATAGCCCCTTGTGGGTTAGGTGCCTTTTTGGGTACGGTAAGGGCATATAAAATGGGTCCTCCAATATATTCTCTTTCTTTCACCATAATTTTAACTTTTGAATAAGTATTCGCGAATTTTACACTGCTTAGGTTTATTTCGTCAGGAAGATTTGTAAAGGGAATTTTGTGACTTATTGCCATATTGCGGTATATCATGGCTGAATCAACGTTACCAGTTTCCAAGTTAGCCATTAGATCCATTTCTGTCCCAAAAATGATTATCTGATCTGAAATGGAATCATAAACAGGGAAATTGTAGTATATATCAGCAAGTTTTAAAGTCAGCAGGCTTCTGTACCCGAGAGGATCGATTTTCGGATCGCTTATACCCATCGACATCTCGTTTTCAATAATGGTGTTAAACCATTCATCATAAGTATTGTCTGGTTTCTTGGCCCAGGCAATAACCATGCTATTAGATGCAAAAATAGCATACCAGTTTGCTATGTCTGGGAACAGGAACTCTTTAAGAAGATTTGCATCAGCAGAAATCACGACGTCTGGATTTCTTATTCCATCCTTCACCATACTTAACAGGGTTACAGATGTTTTTACATCGGTGTAACATGTTATTCCTGAACTCTTTTCGAACTCGGGGCATAGGACCTCCTCCATCTCTTTCTGTAAACTCCCGGCATACAGGATGTCTATACTTTGTAATTGTTTTGAGACGCATCCTGGAAGTCCAACAGAGGCACCGGTGATTAAACTCACTGTTAGCTTTAGAAACTCTCGTCTGGCGAGTCCGCTCATCATCGATATGTTTAAGTATATAGATTAAATTTAAACATTTTGTTGAGCGAAAATGGTTAACATAGAAGATACACATCTTACCGAGCGGCAATATGAAGTCCTGATAAGGAGGAGTAAAGGAGAATCTCTGTCAAAGATCGCTGAGGATCTCGGGACTACCAGATCAAATATTTGTCTACTTGAGAAAGCGGCAAAAGAGAATATTCGAAAGGCCATCAACACGATAAAGTTAATTGAAAGTGTTAAATTGCCTGTCAGGGTAGCCATCCAATCTGAGACCGATCTGTATGAAATTCCAGGGATGGTGTATCGAGAGGCAGACCTTCGGGGTATACGGGTGAAACACAGTGGCCCGAGACTTTTGAGATTTATTGAAGATAATTATTCCCATAGAATCAGGAACCGAAGAGTTTTGGCAGAATTCGAGATTGGTGTGGACAGTGATGGAAATCTTCACGTGCTATGACTGATAGACGAAGGTTACCGAAAATTAGATATATCGCTATACTGCCAAGTATGTTGACAAGTAGGTAGAGATTTACAATACCGTAAACTCCTGTTTGCAATTTGTAGATCAGTGATTTACAGTATATAGCATTCTACAAATAGGGCCCGTGGCTTAGCCTGGATAAAGCACTGGCCTTCTAAGGCCCTATGGCCGGAGATAGCCAGGGATCGGGGGTTCGAATCCCCCCGGGTCCGTTTTTATATCATTTTGGTGTTAGGATTACTTACTAAGCTGATATTTTTTGGTCTTTTTCCAAATAGGTTTCATGAGATATGTCGCCCCTATCTATGTGGTCTATTGAGTTGAATTACAAAGTTTGAAATACTTCATTGCAACTCATAGGAGCGAAATGCGCTCGTTCTATCCCAGCACCATGCTCTGCATGGCACTCAGAGAAGCGTAAAGGATAAGACAACATGCAATAAAGAGGTATTGAGTGAGACGAAGTACCTTATTGCGGATCAAACGAGTGCGTTTGAGAGGCAAAAGATTTATAAGTCAGGTTGGCAACTCAACCAGAAGAGGTAGTGATCATGGCCAGAAAACCAGGGAGAATGTATCGGAAGATTATGGGTCCAGCCTATACGAGGCGTGAGTATATGGGAGGAATTCCAGGGATAAAGGTAGCCCAGTTCGACATGGGAAATCTCTCAGAGAGTTTCCCCGTGAAGGTCTCTCTCGTTGTAAAAGAGGCGTGTCAGATTAGACACAATGCACTGGAAGCTGCAAGAATCGCATCCAACAAGTACCTCATGCGAAGGGCAGGTCGGTCTAATTTTCATCTGAAAATACGGGTGTATCCCCACCATGTTCTCAGAGAGAACAAACAGGCAACCGGAGCAGGAGCTGACAGAGTGTCTCAAGGAATGAGAAAAGCTTTTGGAAAACCGGTTGGGACAGCAGCACGGGTAAAACCTGGCCAGGCGATAATATCTGTCGAAACAAGACCTCAGTTTTACAAATTTGCGAAAGAAGCCCTTAGAAGGGCTGGATACAAAATCCCATCTCCAGTACAGATAACAGTTGAAAGAGGCCAGGAACTGGTCAAAAATCTCTAAACTGTAGTTTTACTTTACCTGATTACTTGCGCCGATAGTCTAGCTGGTCAGGACTAGGGCCTTCCAAGCCCTCGACCCGGGTTCAAATCCCGGTCGGCGCATCTTACTTTTTTGGTCTTTAGAAGACATAGACAGCTTTATTCTTCCATTGCAGATGTCTGGTATTTCTAATGAGCAAATTAAGAAAATAAAACGCAGATTAACCATGTTTTCTGAGGGTGTTTCATACCAACTTAATCATAACGACATAATTATTTATATAAACAAAATTAAAAACAGATATGCACCTGAAACATTCAGAAAGCATGTCATTGACATAAGACGATTTCTAAAATTCTTGAATGTGGATTTTGCTGATAGGATTAAGACTCCCAAATCTCCCAAACACCGCAAGATAATAATCAAGAGAGGAGATATTGTCGATATTCTCAATCAAACAGAAAAACTTTCAGAAATGCAGAGATTGAGGTTGAAAGCCGGGATCTTATTATCTGCAACATCTGGATTGAGGGCGTTTGAGTTGTATTCCCTCACACCAGATGCCATTGATGTTGAAAATCGGACAATCTACCTTAACGCTAACCAAACAAAAGATCTTGAAGAGCGTGTTGTCTTCTTCAATGTTGAAGCTATGAAAGCCTTAACTGAATATATAGAGAAATTAAATGAGGAACATGATCGTCTATTCGCTCTTTCTACAGTGGAAAAAAACTTCAGAAAACTGAACACGCATTTGAGGATGAGACATATGCGTAAATTCTTTTCCCAACAATCTGATAGGTTGGGAATGCCTACTGCCATAAAGAAAATATTGATGGGGCACGTCATTAGCGATGATGAATATGTATTTTTTACCAAGAGCAAAGATGTGGATCTTGGACATTACGACTTCCAGGATGATGAAGATCTGAAAAAAATATATGATAGATATTGGAAAGATTTCAGAATACTGGGTTGAATCTTTATTTCTTTACCACTATTTCTCCAGTCTCTGGATTAAGAGTTAGCTCTAAAGTCAATTCAGGCTCAAATATGTTCCAAGATTTGAACTCTATTTTCGAGGGTTTGCAGAAGAATTTGATCGTTAAACTTTCATTAGGCCTTAATATAACTTCTCTTTCATTTCCCCCCGCAATATCTTTCGAACACCCCACAGCTTTTGTATGAATTTTTATGGGATCTCTCGAATGACTAACTAACTCAACAGAGGTTTTTGAATCACTATATTCTCTCTTAATAGGATGAAAATTCGGAGTCCTCTCAAGTGATATGAGTTCAGCTTGTTTTAATGATATTCGAGCCTGGAAGAATAGAATTAATAGAACTATCAGAGAACCACCTATAAACATAAACAGTTCTTTAAAGTCTCTAAGGACAAATGGAGATATAAAAACCAAAATTAGTATCAACATCCCAATAACACCCTCAAGTCTTTTTAGTTCCCTAATCATATCTAATTGTTAGAGATATATGCATAAAAAGATTCTCGAGAAGATTTACTTGTATAATCTATCTTATCGTAATATCAGACCACAACAAACCTGATTCTCTCTATGGTGGTCTTCGAACCTAACACAGCAGTGCATTCAGCCATCCATTCTCCAGTCAGATCATCTTCAGCTATGGTGTATTCAGCGGTATAAATTCCCACTGCTGATTTTGTCATGTTTCCATTGGCTTTTACGTTCTCACCAGAATCTATTATCTTGTAAGTTGCTGAATCTGGGTCTACTAACGATCCATTCTCATCATATACCTGCATTTTAACGATGTACGTTTCTCCTCTATCGTAGTATTCCACCATTTTATCCACCTCCCTTACTTTCCAAATCTACATCAAGCCGGGTATTTTCCAGAACAAGATTCAGTGCATGCTTGTTCACCACCACTAAAGATAATGGATACTCGTTCGAAATAACGAGTTTGAGAATCTTTTCAATCAGCTGCTGAACATCGACGACCTCGATACCAATTCCTGAGTCAGCAATTGAAAAGATTCTATCAACCAAGGAAGAATCTATAGCAGTCAAAGAATCAGCTATTATGAAAACTTTATCGGCTTTTATTATCTCGCTTGCGATGCCTGAATCATCTATCAACAAAGATCTATCCAATGATAGCGATTCGATCCCGAGACCAGAATCTGAAACCACCACCACTATAGATTTTAATATTGCTTCTGCTCCAACACCAGAGTCAGTTATAACAAATGTTTTCCCTCTTAAAATAGAATCCAAGCCAGCTCCTGAATCGGTTAAAGGGAAAGTTTTATCCATCAATGCTAGATCAGAACCGGATCCAACATCAGATATAGCAAATGTTTTATTGGTCAAAATCTGCTCTAAAGGAGAGGCAAGCTCGCTGATTGTCATGTCTTTATTTATTGTTAGTATCTCAACACCTAAACCGGTTTCTGCTATCGAGAAAGTCTTATCCCTTAGAATTAAATCTGCTCCCGCTCCAGCCTCACTAACTAAAACCTCAGTTGGCCCACCTGGAGCTGTTGTATATCCAACCAAAAAGAAATCGGCTCTCGTACCCTCTATTTTCCCCTCAATTAATTGACTACTATCACATTCAACAAACGCCCANGGA